>Ga0256405_10001635_pt1 | contig 59344 bp, 59 predicted proteins | sample RumenRJG_02DNA_FD_189096 | JGI IMG/M metagenome (GOLD analysis project Ga0256405, IMG submission 189096) | Bovine rumen microbial communities from Lethbridge, Alberta, Canada - RJG_02 | ecosystem: Host-associated > Mammals > Digestive system > Stomach > Rumen | place: Canada: Alberta... | reverse complement strand
TGTCGGTCAGCCGGTCATCCAGCCCCGCCGTCCAAACAGCCGCCTGGACAAGGTGCGCCATATGTTTCAGAAGGTAATGTAAAGATACATAATCGTCAAGACGGCAACAATCAGAAGTTATGGAGGCACTCAGAGCGGCACAGTGTATGGATATCATAGATAAACTTCCGGAAGGGATCCATACAAAGATCGGTACAGAGGGAACATATCTGTCGGGCGGTGAGCAGCAGAGAATTTCCCTTGCACGCGCCATTTTAAAAGATGCACCGATCGTTGTTCTCGATGAAGCCACAGCTTTTGCCGATCCCGAAAATGAAGCATTGATACAGAAAGCCTTTACCACTCTCACCAAGGGACGAACGGTGATAATGATCGCTCATCGTCTTTCCACTGTCGTGAATGCGGACAAGATCATTGTTTTGAATAACGGTCAAGTTGAAGAAGTCGGTACACATAGCGAGCTGTTAAATAATAAGGGTCTGTATGATCGTATGTGGAACGATTATAACAAGGCTGCTCAATGGAAGTTAGGAGGGAATGTATAATGTTCGGCGAAAAATTTAAACATAAATATGCATTGTCTGATACAGGAATAAAATGGTATTTATGTGTTGCTCCGGAACAGGCAGCAGGAAGCGGGAAAGCGGAAGCTGTGACAAATGCGTACTCAATAACTGCGCTTAAAGCAGTTAATGGCTTTTCTTACAAGAGAACTGCATAAACCTTTTTCAAATATATTGAAATATCAGACCACACCGGGATATAAACCACTTGCAAGTGCTTTGTTATTGTGATATAATGTTCATATTGCAAAAGGGGGCAGGCTTGTGAAACGTCTCTTAATTATTGGTGTTTCTGCTTTATTGACTGTAATGATGTGCGTCGGTTTCTTTGATTGTAAAACTTTCGCATATAACGATATATTACAGGACGATGATATATATGAAAGAATAGACGAGTATCTGCGTTCATCTGCCGTAAACGCCCATATTCCTGCGCTTACAGCAGCTATCGCAAACAGCGATGAGATACTGTTCGCAAAAGCCTACGGGGAATGTGAAAGCTGTGATGATCCTTTTGTTCTCGGGTCGGTCAGCAAATCATTTACAGCGGTATGTATCATGAGGCTTGCCGAGCAAGGGAAAATAAGGCTGAATGACCGCATTTCGGTTTATCTGAAAGATATTGCCGACGGAGATCGTATAACGGTAAATCAGCTTCTCAATCATACAAGCGGTCTCGGCGAACATCAGAACCTTGAAAACTGCCATATCGTCAACGAGCAGGGAGTGCATTGTTATGCCAATGTGAACTACTCATTGCTTGGGAAAATAATCGAGCAGGTCACAGGGATGTCCTTTGAGGAATATGTTACCGGGAGTATTATTGAACCATTGGAACTTGCAAATACTGCCGCTTCATACGAAAAAAGCACCGCGAACGGTCTGATAGACGGGCATACCGATTACTGGGGATTTTCTGTAAAAAGCAGCCCCAAATATCCTGTGTCTGACAACGCATGGATAACTGTCCCTGCCGGATATATATCGTCATCGGCAAATGACCTTGCACGGTATCTGCAAATGTATTTGCGCGGCGGTGAGGGTATCATTTCACAGCAGAGCATAGATACTATGTTCTATGAGGATACAGTTTTTGTTGACGGTGATGTTCCGTATTGGTACGGATACGGCTGGGCAACTGTAAAAGAACCGCTGCCGGAACCGGTTCTCCGTCACAGCGGGTTGGTGGAAACGGGAACATCCTGTGTATTTATTATTCCCGGGAAGGATATCGCCGTTGCTTTTACCGCAAATGTCAACGACTATTTTGTCACCAACGAAATGATGGACAGCCTCGGCTGGGGAGTGATACTTATGCTTCTCGGTGAAGAACCGAATATGATATCCCGGGACGCATATATTCTTGAACACTTAAGGATAGATCTTATAATGCTTGCTGTTTTTGCGGCATCGCTGATACCGATGTTCTTAATTCCGAAATACAAAAAGCGCATCAGCCGGAAGCATTTCATATCGGCTGGTGCAAGTATGCTGATCGTCAATATTATATTTCCGGTGTTTATACTTCTGATCGTGCCGGTTTTCTTCAAGACGCCACTATGGGTCGCAAAAGCATTCGTGCCGGATGTGTTTATAACGGCTGTAGTTTCATCTGCTGTATTGTTCGCCGGCGGAATAGTTAAGGCGGCAATACTGATCAAAGCCATAATCAAGCGGTCAGGATCTGACATATAGGCGGTATGGATCACATGAATACCGCTGCGGTTCACAGTTGTGACCGAAAAGTACAGATCAGAACAGCTCTTACTTTATGATCATCACCGTGAAATAACCGCAATCAGTTATATCGTCTATGTGACGGTACAGCTTTTGTTCGGGAAACCCGCAGTTCTCCGCAGCAAATACAGTCTCACTGCCGGACAGCATTTCCTTTATCTCTGACAGCTTGCTGCCGCTTTTCATTATAACTCGGGTCCCGCCCATTCCGAGCATATCCCGCGCAGCTTCGTGCTGTGCGGGTATTATTGTAAGCGGTTTGCTGCCCTCCGAAAGCGGGATATTAAGTTCTGCTGCTGCCGCACAGAAACTCGGAACACCCGGTCCTACACTTACTCCGAAAAAAATTCCGGGCATATAAAACCTCGTTTCTTTTTATATATCGCCATAGCTTCAATTAATCATACCGGTAAGTCTCATTGTCTTTCTTACAGGATACGTCAGTCTTTCTGCTTTATCTCAACGCACTTTTCAAACTCCCCGAACCATTTCTCCGGATAGAAGAACAGCAGCTCCTCATGTCCGTAATCCTGCTCTCTGATGTCAGGAGAAGCAAAATGCTTCAGATAACGTTCCCTATATTTCTCGCCCATTTTAAGCGCATAGAAGATGTGAACTGTGGTATTTTCGGCTGAGATATGAGTGTCAAGATTATCGTAAAAAGCACATCATGCACTTCCCTTCTTTGTTTTCAGTTCATACACGAGCATCACCGCAAACCAGATGATCATGCTTTCGCTCATCAGACCGTTGTTGAATGCAAGTCTGAATGCGCCGTCCGGCATGAACAGCGTTATGCCTTTAAGCAGTCCGAAAAATATCAGCACATCCGTAAATGCAAAAGGTTTCGGGAAAGCGGTAAAACCCCGCACCTGCAAATAAAACCAGTACACGAACACCGGAAGCATGAATGCTTCGCTTGCGGCTATCACCCACGATGTGTTCTCGTACAACAGCAAACATATCGCTCTGATATCGTGCAGATCATAGCCGAAGTCCGTGCTCTGCGAAAGTCCGCTGTAAAGCACAAGTATCATTATGTAGTAAAGGTGCAGCGCCAGCCACGGCGTAAGACCGAAAGCATTCAGATAGTGATACACTTTCCGGCGCTTTTCATCTGTGATATAATTCTGCACCGCGAACAGCGCAATACCATAAAGAATTATACCCGGAAAAGCAAGCGCCATTGCGAGCGTGAACCTCCACTGTGGGATCTGCGCGGTTCCTGTTGTGAGCCAGTTCAGCATATAAACAGTATCATATTCCCCGCCGCCATACATCATCAGCCAGTCACCCGTGCCGAAACACAGACAGCCGAGCATTCCGCAGATCAGCGCCGCAGCTGTTTTCTTACTTGTCATATATCTTATGCACCTCTTCCCAATCCGGCATCGCAGCTCTCATTCCGTCCCACACCGGCATTCTGTATTCCGGTGCGGCATCGCGCAGCTTGTTGAACTCACGGTCAAGGTACTCCATTTCGGTCACGGCATTCCTGCAATGGTCGGTGGCCGCCAGCTCACCAACAAAGGTTTTTGCCAATACCCTGAGCGCCAGATCGGTTGCAGTCATTTTAGCTCCGCTCTCAAAGTATGTCTCATCTCCGGCAGGACATATCTTTATCCCCGCTCGTTTTATCAGACCGTAGGCTTCCTTTGCTGCAGCGGTGATATTGTTCACCTCCTGCTTTGATGCTGTACGAAGGTTACAGCCCCGCTTGTAGCTCAGATAAACTATCGGCAGAATAAATGCGGCATGGCAGTACAGCCAGCCCTCCATGTCGTCCATGAACCCGATTCCGTATTTCGAGCCGGAAAGCGCTGTCCGCAGCGCAGTTTCGTCCCGTGTGGACGGGAGAGTATGCAGCCCGCCGACAACAAGCCTGCTGCTGCCCCACCTTACACAGATCGTGTGATTGCCCTCGCGCACGCCGCCGGTACCCTGAAATCCGAACAGCAGGGTCTTGTCATCACCCGCAAGACGGTGAAATTCACGCTCGGTATCTGCTGCGCAAAGATTATTTCCCACAAGCACAAACAGTGGAGCGTTCACCTTGGCGATCACCGGCAGGAGCGCAGTCTGCTGCTGTCCCTGCATTATCGAAAACACGATGTCATAGCGTTCGTTTTCGTCCGCTTTCCCAATGACTTTCGGACGGTCGATCGTTTTCTTTTTTTGCAGCTTATGCTTTATGCGAAGCCCGTATTTTTCCAGTATTTTTCGTGTTCTTCCCCGTGCGCAGACAGTCACGTCATTTCCCGCACGACACAGAACGTGCGTCAGATATGAGCCTATGACCCCGCAGCCGTAAACAAGAATCTTCATACGTTTATCCTCCGTTAGTTAGCTCTAACTAACCTTATTTATAATAGCACATTGCCATCTCTTTGTCAATATATTAATGAAAAAACCAACATCTTAGCCATGCCGGCCCGGACACTCATGGTTTCGGGCATTTATAGAAGATCCCGTCACGATATCTGCCCTTGTCAAAATGAACTTTCCGGGCGGCATGGTATTCCTTCCCCTTTCTCGCATCGTACCGCTTCTCGTACTATTATGCCGGATTGTCAATGCTTTCATGATAATTTTCTGTTACAATGATATGACAGTAAAACTATTGACTTTTTTACAAAGCTGTGTATAACAGAGCAGAGTTAGCCTCAACTAACACAAGGAGGCGCGAGAACGGCAGCAGCCGTATTGCTGTCACTTATAATAAATGTGTCCTCAATAACTGCCTTTTGGCAGTTATTGGCTGAAAATCTGCAAAACAGATTTTCAGATGTTGTTTAAATGCGCCTGTGGTGCATTTAAACAACGGACACATTCCTTGATGTCAAGCTCATTTCGTCCTTCGGACGAACAAAAGTGCAAGGAAAATCCTAAAATATATAAATTTTCCTTGCACTTTTGCAGCCAATAAATTGCTTCAAGCTGCGCTATGAAGCAATTTGTTGGCTGATGAGCAGACATTAATAACAGCCGCTGAAGCCTGAACAGGAGACAGAAAAGATATATACTCCACATCATGTTCTCCGCCGCACAGCAGCATCGCCTCAGATTCGTGCCGGCTCGGCGGCTGTGCATAAGGAGAATATCTCGCAATGTACGACACGGCACTTTTCCCCGGCTTCGCAGCCCTATATTTCCGGGTATTCCGAAATACATATCCTGCACCTCATAATACAGATATTATCTTTTGCGGGTACGCGTACCGCAGCATCTCATAACCTATGCCGCTCACGCCGTAGAACAATGAGCCGGTGACGCTGTTATTGAACTTACCGCTCATATAGCGATATGTTCCGGCCTTTTTCTTTCTCCCGTACATCGCGTTCAGCACCCGTCCGGCTTCCTCATGCCTTCCGGCTGTCAGGTAATACTCCACTATCGCAGAATTTCCGCAGCACAGGTGATCCCGCTCGTTCAGCGGCATACGATCGGTCACGGCTCCTGCAAGCTCCGCACAACGGACTATATCGGACTCACCTTTTCCCATTTCACTTATGCGGTCCAGCATTATGCCTATCCCGGGCGCTCCTGAGCAATATCCGTGCATATAGCCGACAGGCGGAAATGCCCGCAGATCACTCCATGTACCGAATTTTGCATTATACGCAGAGAGCTCGAAGCTTATCGCGTCGTCTGCGGCATCGGCGTATTTCTTGTTGCCGAGAACGTAAGCCGCGGAATAAAGCGCCTCTGCTATACCCGCAAGCCCATGACCGGCGCCGCTTATGGGACGAGCCTTATCCTGAAACGGTTTCCACAGCTTACCCCCATTGTATTCGAGCGTTTTCATCGCAAGCAGACTGTCAGCCGCGCTTCGTATAAGATCGGTGCGGTGCTTATAGTCAAGGCTTCTGCAAAGCGCAGACAGCAGACCCGACATTCCTGTCATACGATCGGGTGCGCCATACGACGACAGGTCAGACTGTTCAAGCGTGAACAACGCCTTGTTCTGTAATACGGCAATATCTTTTCTTCCCGTATAACGGCGCAGAAGCGCCAGTCCTGTGAGTATGCCTCCTGCTCCGTCGGCTTCACCGAGATACGGAGCGAGATTCCCGGAAAATTCCTTATAAGCAAGGCAGTCATACATTCTGTCAAGCCCGGAAGCAGCTTCGTCAACAGCTTTTTCTGCAAACTCAGCGACATGTTCATCTTTGGTGACAAACGCGTATGCCGCCGCAAACACCGCTATCCCGAGAAGCCCGTTCGCAAGTCCCTGCTCGCAGAATTTGAAGGAATAGTCACTCTCCGACACATATCCCCAGAACAGCTTTCCTTTCGGAGAATGTATGCAGATATCGAAAAGCGTTCCAAACATTTCTCCGGCTTCATGAAGCGCCTGTTCCTGCGACAGTTTTTCGGACGCTCTGACAGGAATTGTGTGTTCCTCTGCGTCGGATCCTGACAGCTTGTATGGAAACTGCATGACAGCACGTTCCAGCAGCTCAAGATCAAAAGCCTCGTCCTCTGACGACATTGCCGAAAGATTGTTCATAATATGGCATACAGCGGAGCCTTCAAAGACATTCTCCCCGATCTTTCCACCCTCCGAATACAGATCGTTGCTGTCCGCAAGGGTATAAACATACGGTATATCTCCCCGTTCGAGCTGCCGTATCTCACTGTCTGCAGCTGCCGCAAACCCGGGCAGGATATTATGATGCATGATCTCTGACAGAACTTCCCTCGTCTTTATGCAGTTTTCTTCGTTTGCGAGAGCATTTCTGTGATAAAGCTTCTGCCTGATATCATAGTAAGTCTGCGTATTGCGTATCAGCAGGCGCACCGGAAGATCGGGCGGAAAAGACTTTATCCGCCGCTCTATATCGCTCCTGTTTTCAATGATACGGCGGTAAACCGCATCATAACCGTCAAGAAACTCGCGCATATATCCTGCTGCGCTTACAATTGTTCCGTTCACGACCGGTGCACAGCCGTCATCATCTGTATTCATCAGAACGCTGTACTGCTTGCCGCTGTGCTCATTCGGCAGCAGCGCAGACAGATAGGGCGAGGTGGATTTCAGGATATTCAATTCGGGGTGCAGCCGTTTATAATCGGCATTTGACATGCTCGGTGATATGACCGTTTCAAGATCGAGAATGTACGGTTTATTGTCCGCACAGGTGATATTCTCAACGTGCATATCGGTGCTTCCCAACATCTTCATCACCGCGGCAGCGCCGCCCATGTTGTGCCAGAACAACTTTCCGTTTTTCTCTCCCTCAGAGCGCTGCTTTGTGATAAACTCACTTATTCCGAATTTGCCGGCGAATGTGACACACTTCGGAATTCCCACAACATCCGGAAAGCATTGTTCAACGAGCTCATATATGTATGCTTCGAGCCGCATATCCCTTGGTTTGTACACAAGTTTTCCCGCGTCGGTGTGCAGTATTGCCACGCTTCTGCCGCAGTTATGGGTATCTCCTGCCGACAGCTCAATGCTCTCAATAACAGTGAATAACTTCCCGTCTGTAAGAGCTCCGCATATTTCGCCGCGGTGTGTAATCAGCCGATCAAGCATTTCAATAAAGCCGTCCGTCACATTCCTCAGACGAAGCGTCAGTATATCCGGAAGGGGTGCGGGAAGAGAAAGTCTGCATGCACGAAGCTTTTCCTCTATGCTCAGGACAGCTTTCTCGCGCTGCTCATTCGTTATGAGCTCCGGAGAATACTTTGCCAGCGGATTTTCGGGCAGCACTTCGTCCGATATGAGACTGTCCAATGTACTTCTCGATATACTCTCCGCAAGCTCAGTCATCTGATCTTCAAACGCGGAAACTGCCTGCTCTGAGAGCAGAGCTTCGCCGCTGCTCCCACGGAGTCTGTTCAGCTGTTCGTTTATGTACTTTCCAAAAATGCTCTTCATCAAATCATCTCAACTGCTTCGCTCCGGGCATTAAGTAGCTTATTTATGGATTTTGATCCCTCCAGCCATACTTTGATCGCCTGAGCATATTTTTCTTCGTCGAACAGTGCGTTACCTTCTTCGGCATATTCATCCATACTTTTCTTTTTAGAAAATAAGCCTAAACCCATGATTAACCCCTTCCGCATTTTTTATATGGTTTTGATTTATCGCCACTATTATACCACCACCGCCTGCCGCTGTCAACCGTGTCACGCTGTCAGGTTCTACTCCGACACGCTGTCAGGTTCTACTCCGAAAATCGTAACGGATTAGGACAAGCGAGCTCAAGTTTTGCTGCAATGAGATAGATCATGGAATGACATATTATTCCAAGTGCCTCTGCTTTTACCTTCCATTGTAAGTATGCGGTCTTTTCTGCAATCGAAGGTTCCGTAGCCATTCTTCTTGTGAATGATCCCCATTCCCTCTTCAAAAGTATCATAATCGAGTTCTGCTGTATCAATGACATTATCGTATGAATTTTTCGTTTTGCGAACAACAGGTCGCAGACAATAATTCTTCTTACCATTATTATAAATAATGTGTCCTCAATAACTGCCTTTTGGCAGTTATTGGCTGAAAATCTGCAAAACAGATTTTCAGATGTTGTTTAAATGCGCCTGCGGTGCATTTAAACAACGGACACATTCCTTGATGAGCAGACATTAACTATGTCTGCGGCTGAGATAAAGCGGTATGAAAGGCATCGGCCTGCCGGAGAGCGAACGGCTCATCAAGATGTGGCTATTCGGATTTTTTGCATAAAGATTTTTATTCAGGATATTTCAGTTTGGTGATAAATGCCAAAGTTAAGAAAAGGCTATTGACATTCGCTGAGAAATAGTGTATTATTAGCCCATAGATTAAATCATATCAAATTGATATGCATAGTAGGCAAAAGAAAGACAGGGAAGAAAGACTATGAAAAAAACTATCAGAACGGCGGGAGGAGTTGTGCGCTGTTGAACCTGCATTCCGTTAACAGTCAAGGATCCAACCACACAATAACGAAATGAGGTATTCAAAATGAAAGGTACATTTTTTAAAACAGCAGCAGCTTCACTTGCACTTATAACAACAATATTCGCGGCAGCATCATGCGCGAACGCGTCGGCATCAAACGCATCGGCATCAAACGCAGCAGATACATCGGGTACTGCATCGGAAGCAGGAAAGAATTACTCGATCATTAACGTTTCCTACGACCCGACCCGCGAGCTTTATGCCGCGTATAACGAAGCTTTCAAAAAGCATTGGGAGTCGGAGCATGACTCTACGGTTGAGATAACTCAGTCCCACGGCGGTTCCGGAAAGCAGGCGCTTGAAGTAGCAAACGGCAACCCCGCAGATGTAGTGACCCTTGCGCTCGAATACGATATTAAGGCAGTCGAGGACGCGGGGCTTATCGAACCCGGCTGGGTAAGCGAGTTCCCGCTTGACAGCTCGCCCTACACTTCAACTATCGTTTTCCTTGTAAGAAAGGGCAATCCGAAGAACATTCTCGACTGGGGCGACCTTGCCCGTGACGATGTAGGCATCATCACTCCGAACCCCAAGACCTCCGGCGGTGCTCGCTGGAACCACCTTGCGGCATGGGCATGGGCACAGCGCGAATACAACAACGATGAGACAAAGGTGCTTGACTACATCAAGACGCTCTACTCCCACGTTCTTGTACTCGATTCGGGCGCACGCGGTGCAACCAACTCCTTCGTTGAGAACAAGCAGGGCGATGTGCTCCTTGCATGGGAGAACGAAGCTTTCCTCTCTCTGAAAGAATATCCGGACGAATATGAGATAGTTACTCCGAGCATCAGCATACTCGCACAGCCTTCCGTTGCTATTGTCGATAAAGTTGTTGACAAGAACGGCACACGCGAAGTTGCGACCGAGTATCTCAACTACCTCTACTCCGAGGAAGCTCAGAGAATTGCGGGCGAGAACTTCTACCGTCCGTCCAATGAAGCGGTGCTCGCGGAATTTTCCGACACCTTCGACCTTAATATAAATCTCGTAACCATCAACGATTTCGGCGGTTGGGACGAAGCGTTTGCAAAACACTTCGCCGACGGCGGACTGTTCGACCAGATCTACGAACAGGATTGATCGCTATCTTGCTCTCTTTCCGATAAATTGGTATATCCCTGCCTTCGGGCGGGGATATACTGCAAAAGGTGCATTTTTATGAAAAACAATAAAAGGATCATTCCGGGCTTCGGGATATCAATGGGTGTGACACTTGCACTTCTAAGTATTATGGTATTGATACCGCTTGCATCTCTCGTGGTGTTCACCGCGAAAATGGACTTTTCGGATATCATAAAAGTCATCACCCGCCCGCGTGTCGTCGCAAGCTTTGAGGTGACACTGCTCACCGCGTTCATTGCCTCTGTCATCAACGCAGTAATGGGTGTGATACTTGCATGGGTGCTTGTACGCTACAACTTTCCCGGAAAACGCATACTCGACGGTATGATCGAGCTTCCTTTCGCGCTTCCTACCGCAGTAGCAGGCATCTCCCTTACTTCGCTGTATGCTGACTCCGGCTGGATAGGCGGTTTTTTTGCCAATTTGGGCATAAAGATAGCCTATACCCGTATCGGCATAACGATCGCGTTGATATTTATAGGTATCCCGTTCGTTGTGCGCACCGTACAGCCGGTGCTCGAAAAGCTCGACCCGCTGTATGAGGAGGCTGCCGGAATACTCGGCGCAAGCCGCACTCTCACATTCCGGAAAGTGATACTGCCGGAACTGCTTCCCGCTGTTTTCACGGGTTTCGGACTTGCATTCGGACGCTGTCTCGGCGAATACGGCAGCGTCGTGTTCATTGCCGGCAACCAGCCCTACGAAACGGAAATAACGCCGCTCATCATAATGTCGGAACTGCAGGAATACGACTACTCAAGTGCCACCGCGATAGCGCTTGTAATGCTGGCTGCGGCATTCCTGATACTGTTCCTTGTGAACCTGATACAGATACGGAACTCGAAGATACTGAAAGGGGGACACTGAAATGTCAGCAGAAAATAAACAGGTGATCTCCCGTGAGGGCAGTACCGACATACACGCGCAGACTGCCGGTTCAAAAGCGGTGAAATACATATTGATAACGCTGAGTGTGGTGTTTCTGTTCGTGATGCTTGTGATGCCGCTTATAACGGTAATTTACGAAGCATTCCGCAAAGGACTTGTCCCGTACCTTGAAGCCATATCCGATCCCGACACGATAAGCGCGCTGCTGCTCACGCTTGAAGCAACAGTTATCGCAGTTGTTATAAATACGGTTTTCGGTTTGTTCGCGGCATGGGCGATATCGAAATTCCGCTTTCACGGCAAGAAACTTCTCGTGACGCTCATAGACCTGCCCGTGACTGTTTCCCCGATAATCGCGGGACTTATCTTTGTGCTGACATTCGGACGTCAGAGTGCTATATATCCGTTCCTCGAAAGCATTGACTTCATGGTTGTCTATGCAGTTCCGGGAATAATTCTTGCTACGGTATTTGTTACATTCCCGTTTATCTCCCGCGAGATACTTCCCGTGCTTGAAGCACAGGGAACGGACGAGGAAGAAGCCGCCGCGCTCATGGGCGCAAAGGGCTTCACTATTTTCCGCAGAGTCACGCTCCCGCATATAAAGTGGGCGCTGCTGTACGGCATAGTTCTGTGTGCTGCCCGTGCAATGGGCGAGTTCGGAGCGGTATCGGTACTGTCCGGACATCTGCGCGGCAAGACTGTGACACTGCCCCTTCAAGTGGAGATACTTTTCGGCGACAACAAGTTCATGCCGGCATTTGCGGTATCGTCAATACTTGTGGTGCTTGCAATAGTAATACTGATCGTGCGAAGCATCGTAGAGTATATCGGAAAGAGACGAGGCGAGAAATAATGTATATAGAACTTAAAAATATCAACAAGTCCTACGGCGATTTCAAAGCCTCGGACAACGTGAATTTTGAGATAGAAAAGGGCAGGCTCGTGGCTCTGCTGGGACCCTCCGGAAGCGGAAAGACCACGATACTGCGCATGATAGCGGGACTTGAAAGACCGGACAGCGGTGAGATCATCATCGACGGAAAAGTTGTCAACGATATTCCAGCCAGCGAACGCGGGATAGGCTTTGTGTTCCAGAGCTACGCACTGTTCCGCTACATGACCGTGTTTGACAACATCGCCTTCGGGCTTAAAGTCCGCAAGATGAACAAAGCGGCGATAAAAGAGCGAGTTACGGAGCTGATAAAGCTGATTGGGCTGGAGGGGTTTGAGAACCGCTATCCGTCCCAGCTTTCCGGCGGACAGAGACAGCGTGTGGCATTTGCAAGGGCTCTTGCGCCGAACCCGCAGGTACTCCTGCTTGACGAGCCGTTTGCTGCAATAGACGCGAAGGTGCGCCAGGAGCTTCGCAAGTGGCTCAAGGATATGATACACAAGCTCGGTGTAACGGGGATATTCGTTACTCACGATCAGGACGAAGCGATAGAAGTTTCCGATGAGATAATCGTCACCAACAAAGGGCGCGTCGAGCAGTCGGGAACTCCCATTGACATATACCGCAATCCGACTACGGCATTCACCTCGGCGTTTTTCGGCGTGACATCGGAGCTTAAAGACTATAAGGCGTTCAAGTCATTTGATGAAGTTGATGAGTACGACAAGGCGATAGTTCGTCCGGAGTTTGTCAAGATTACAAAGAAAAGCGAAGTGCAGAAATACAAAAGCTCGGCAGTCGAAGGCAGAGTCGAGACAGTTGAGTTCCGCGGAAACAGCATAGAGATCACAGTGAGCTGCAACGGCAGTATTTTCAGCGCCCGCCGCAGTCTTGACGAACCTGCTGTCGAAGTCGGAGAGACAGTTGATGTGTTCATCTACCGGATCTTCATTACGCATGGTGACTCGGTAAAGCTGCTGAAAAACAACGCTATCCGCGAAGAGACCGTGGTTATCTGAGCGGCATGAAAGCACTTGGGATAAGCTATAAAAATGCGCCGTTATCCGTCCGGGAGCGGTTCTCGTTTGATGCGCAGAAACGTGGAGCTATACGTTCGGCGCTTGGAGCTTCCGTCGTTATCTGCACCTGCAACCGCACTGAGCTTTACTTCACCGACACAGACACCGGTAAAGCTGCCGCCCTGCTCAGAGAACTGTCCGGTGCCGGCAACATTACGGAATATCTGCGTATTTACGAGGACACCGCCGCACTGCGGCATCTGTTCCGTGTTACCTGCGGAATAGATTCCATGATACTCGGCGAGGACGAGATACTGCGGCAGGTCAAGGAAGCCTATGCGGAAGCGTCTGCCGCCGGCAGCACCGACTTTGAGCTGAACACGGCATTTCAGACTGCAATTACCTGCGCAAAGCGTATAAAGACGGAAACGGCATTGTCGAAAACGCCGGTCTCGGCTGCAACTATCGCGGCGAATGAGGCGGGAAAGCTCGGCAGTAACGTTAATATTCTTATGATAGGCGCAAGCGGAAAGATCGGCTCCTCAACTCTGAAAAATCTTCTGCCCCGCACGAACGTGCATATCACCCAGACCGCCCGCGCACATTCTGCGGGTACAGTGCAGTACGACGGCGTGAGGACTGTCCCGTATGACAGACGCTACGACTTCGCCGACAGCGCGGACTGCATAATCAGCGCAACTTCAAGTCCGCATTTCACACTGACAAAAGAACGGCTGGGCGCAGTGCTGCACACAAACAAGCCCCGGCTGCTGATCGACCTTGCCGTACCGCCGGATATCGAGCGGACAGTCGCCGGTATTGAGGGAGTGCGGCTTATCGGGATAGATGATCTCGGCGAGCTTGCAAGACGGAACAACGAGCTGAAAATGTCTGCTGCGGAACAGGCGGAGCTTATCATAAGCGATGAGCTTGACGAGCTGCAAAAAAAGCTTGCGTTCCATGAGTTCCTGCCGTATCTTGACAAAGCGCGTGAATCGGCTGAACGGCTGACATTCGGCGAACTGCTCTATAAGCTCCGGGACGGACTTGACAGCACGCAGTTTGCGGCAGTGCTTGACGTTATGCGCGGATTGGAGTGAGAATATGGCATTCTTTCCGTTTTTCATTGACATTTCGGGCAGGAATATTCTGATCGTCGGCGGCGGCAAAGTTGCCTTGCGAAAGGCGGAAAAGCTGCTGCCCTTCGGCGCTGATATCGCGGCAGTATCGCCCGCTTTCTGCGAGGGATTTGCTGCACTTGACGGTGTTTTTCTCTGCTGCCGGAAGTTTGCCGACAGTGATATCGACGGCGCATTCGCGGTCATAGCGGCAACAGATGACAGAGCGCTCAATTCTCACATCTATGAACTCTGCACACGGCGGAACATTCTCGTGAACACAGTTGATGACCCGGAGAACTGCGGGTTCTACTTCCCTGCTCTGGTGCAGTCCGGGAACGTGACCTGCGGCATTTCCACCGGCGGCGCAAGCCCTATATTTGCGCGTTACATAAAGGGAAAAGCTGCCGGTATGCTTGACGAAAAAACGCTTGCGGCAGGTGAGATACTTGCGCGGTACAGACCTGTGATAAAGCGGAGATTTGACACCGAGGAACAGCGCAAGTCCGCTGCGGAGAAGCTGCTGGAGCGATGCACTGACAGCGGAGAGCTGCCGGAAGATAATGAGATAGAAAAACTGTTGGAGAGCATATGAAAATTCGTATCGGAACACGAAAAAGCAAGCTCGCGCTGATACAGTCGGAACTCGCCGCAAGCGTAATAAAAGCGGTGTTACCGAACGCAGAGACTGAGCTTGTTCACATAACCACAAAAGGCGACATCGTGCTCGACAAGCCGCTTGAAAAGATCGGCGGCAAGGGTGTTTTCATTGACGAGATCGAGCGCGCAATGCTCGCCGGTGAGATAGATATCGCCGTCCACAGCGCGAAGGATCTTCCCCTTGAACTTGCTGTGGGAACCTGTATCTGCGCAGTGCTCTCACGTGCGGACGCGCATGATGTTCTTGTGACACGCAGGGGTGAGACACTGCCGGAAAAGCCTGTGATTGGAACCAGCAGCACACGGCGCTCCGCTGGGTTGAGGAAACTGCTGAAAGGCGCAGTGACAGCCGATATCCGCGGAAATGTCGATACCCGGCTGCAAAAACTGTATGACGGGCAGTATGACGGCATAGTTCTTGCGGCTGCGGGACTTGCACGGCTCGGCGCGTTTTCGGACGAGCGCTTTGACTATAAGGAGATACCTTTCAGCGTACTCGTCCCTGCCCCATGTCAGGGCATTATCGCGGTGCAGTCCCGTGTCGGAGAGATTGCCGATAAACTTTGCGGGATAGGCAACAGCGAAACATTTTACTGCTTTGAGACGGAGCGGAAAGTGCTGGAACTGCTGAATGCGGGCTGTTCGTCGCCGGCGGGCGCATTTGCGGAAATATCCGGCGGAATAATCATGCTGACGATAACGAAAGATCAGCAAAGGTCATTGACCGACAGCGCGGATATCACGGACAGGTTCAGACTTGCGGAAAGGCTGGTAAGTGCGCTGTGACAGGCTTTGTATATATCATCGGTGCAGGCTGCGGCTCGGCAGACCTTATCACGGTGCGCGGGCAGAATGCGCTGAAAAAGTGCGATACGGTGGTTTATGACGCGCTTATCGACAGCGCGCTTCTGTGTAATGCCGGGGAAAACGCGGAGCTGATATGTGTGGGAAAGCGTTCGGGTGCGCACTCCGCAAAACAGGAGGATATCAATGCTCTGCTTGTGGAAAAAGCCCTTGCCGGACGCACAGTCGCGCGTCTGAAAGGCGGCGATCCTTTCGTGTTCGGGCGAGGCGGCGAGGAGATCACGGAGCTGCAAAAGCACGGTATTCCGTTCTGTGTGATACCGGGGATATCGTCATGTATCGCTGTCCCGGAGCTTGCGGGAATACCGGTCACGCACCGGAAAGTGAGCCGCGAATTTCATGTCATAACAGCGCATACTGCTGATGATAAACGTGATTTTTCCCGGTATGCAAAGCTTGACGGCACGCTCATTTTTCTCATGGGACTTAACGCACTTCCGGAAATATCGGCAGGACTCATGCACGGCGGGGTTTCTCCGGCAACTCCCGCTACCGTAATAAGTGAGGGCGGGACGGCACAGCAGAAAGCAGTGCGGGGAACCCTCGCGGACATAGCGGAAAAAGCGGCGGGAATGCCCGCTCCGGCGGTTATAGCTGTCGGTGAGACTGCAGGTTACAGCTTTTCGTGCAGTTCACAGCCCGGCGTTCTTTCCGGCGTTTCGGTGACTGTCACCGGCACGGAGAGATTTACGGAGAAGCTTGCCGGTCTGCTTGAAGCTGACGGTGCAGATATAAAGCGGTACAGCCACCTGCAAATTGTACGAAAGCAGGAGATTCCGGCGCTTGACGGGTATTCCTGTATCGCATTCACGAGTTCTTACGGTGCAGATATTTTCATTGAACACTGCAAAGAAAAGCGCATAGACCTGCGCTCTCTTGCCGGCATAAAGATAGCCGCTGTAGGGAGCGGGACTGCCGATACTCTTACGGACGCAGGCATTATTCCCGATATAATTCCCGACAAATTCACAGTAGCCGATCTTGCCGATGCGATAGCAGACAGCACACCCGGAAAGGTGCTGATACTGCGGGCGGCTCTCGGTTCGGAACAGCTTACGGAGCGGCTTGCAAAGCGGAATATATTATTCGATGATGTTAAGATATATGATACTGTGAGCAGACCGGGAATGCCGGCAGAACACGCCGATACCGACTATATCGTGTTCGGAAGCTCGTCCGGTGTCAGCAGCTTTTTCGGCTCCGGAAGTGCTCTTTCCGCGCATACGAAGATAGTCTGCATAGGAACTCAGACCGGTGAGACAGCACAAAAATACACTGCGAACAGAATACTTACCGCCGACCCGCACACTGCGCAGGGGGCGGCGGCTGCAATAAAAGGAGACAGAAAATGAGAAGGTTCAGAAGGCTTCGCGCAAGTGAGGAAATACGCTCGCTCGTCCGCGAAACAAGACTCGGCAAAAGCGAGCTGATATACCCGATTTTCGTCATCGAAGGTGAGGGTATCAAGGCTCCTGTCCCGTCTATGCCGGGAATTTACCAATGGTCGCCGGACCGCATTGACGAGGAGCTTGACAGGGTCGATAAAAGCGGTATTTCCGGCATACTGATATTCGGCATACCCGCACACAAGGACGAGAACGCGACAGAAGCATACAGCGAAAACGGCATCACTCAGCGCGCGATACGACATATAAAGGAGAAGTACCCGCGGCTGCTCGTTATCGCGGACGTCTGCCTTTGCGAATACACTTCCCACGGGCATTGCGGCGTTGTCTGCGGTCACGAGATAGCGAACGACAAAACGCTTCCGCTGCTCTCAAAAATGGCGGTCAGCCTTGCAGACGCGGGTGCGGATATCATAGCGCCGTCGGACATGATGGACGGGCGGGTGGCTGCAATAAGAAAGGCGCTCGATGAAAGCGGTCACATCAACACACCGATAATGTCATACAGCGCGAAGTTCGCGTCGGGGTACTACTCACCGTTCCGCGACGCGGCACAGTCGGCTCCCGCGTTCGGCGACCGGCGCACTTACCAGATGGACCCGGCAAACGGGCGCGAAGCGCTCCGCGAGATAGCTGACGACATCGACGAGGGCGCGGATATGGTCATAGTAAAGCCCGCGCTTGCGTATCTTGATGTGCTGCGTACAGCCCGCGACAGGTTCGGACTTCCGATTGCTGCGTACAACGTCAGCGGCGAATACAGCATGGTCAAGGCTGCGGCGGCGAACGGCTGGATCGACGAAAAGCGGATCGTGCTTGAAAACCTTACGGCAATAAAACGTGCCGGGGCGGATATCATAATCACATATCACGCGCTTGATGCCGCAGAATGGATAGAAGAATGAAAACAACAAGATCATCTGAACTGTTCGCAAAAGCGAAAACGCTCATGCCGGGCGGTGTGAACAGCCCTGTCCGCGCGTTCGGGAGCGTCGGGCGTGAACCGCTGTATATCGGCAGTTCCCGCGGTGACAGGATAACCGATGCGGACGGAAATGAGTACATCGACTACGTCTGCTCGTGGGGACCCGACATTCTCGGCCACGCTCACCCGGCTGTCATTGACGCGGTGAAGAGAGCCTGCGAAAACGGGCTTACCTACGGTGCCTGTCATGAGGGCGAGGTTATACTTGCCGAAAAGATAAAAGCTCATTTCCCGTCAATGGAACTGCTGCGGCTTGTGAATTCCGGCACGGAAGCTGTGATGAGCGCAGTGCGAGCCGTACGGGGCTTCACAGGACGCGATAGAATAGTGAAGTTTGAGGGCTGTTATCACGGGCATTCCGACGGTCTGCTCGTAAAGGGCGGTTCGGGGCAGCTCACAAACTCCGTTCCGGACAGCGCGGGAGTCCCGGCTGGCTTCACGGAAAACACGCTGCTTGCGCGGTACAATGATGCGGATTCGGTACAGACATTGTTTGAGCATTATCCGGACAGTATTGCCGCGGTCATTGTCGAACCCTGTGCGGCAAACATGGGCGTTGTACCGCCGGAAAAGGGATTTTTGCAGTCGCTTCGTGACATTACGAAAAAATACGGTGCGCTGCTGATATTTGATGAAGTGATAACGGGATTCCGGCTGTCAATAGGCGGTGCGCAGGAGTTTTACGGCATAAAGCCGGATATGACTGCCCTCGGAAAGATAGTCGGCGGTGGAATGCCCCTTGCGGCATACGGCGGGAGGCGTGAGATAATGGCGCAGGTAGCTCCCCTCGGCGCGGTCTATCAGGCGGGAACGCTTTCCGGCAACCCAATCGCGGCGGCAGCGGGAATTGCGCAGATAACGCAGATAGAGCACACTCCCGATCTGTACGCGGAGCTTGAAAGGAAGAGCACAGTGCTTGAAAATGCCGCAAGAAAAGCGGGACTTAACGTGAACAGGTGCGGATCGCTGATGACAGTATTCTTCACTGATAAGCAGGTCACCGGCTACGAAACGGCGCTGACTGCAAACAGAGAGGAGTACGCGAGTTTTTTCTCGTATCTGCTGGATAACGACATCTACGCAGCGCCGTCACAGTTTGAGGCGATGTTCGTTTCATACGCGCACACCGATGAGGATATAGCAAAAACGGCTGAAATAATTGCGCATTACAGGAAGGAGAACCAAAATGGCAGTTGATTACTCGACACTCAAAAAAGGCGGATTTATGCGCCAGAAGCAAAAAGACAATTTCTCGCTGCGCTTGCGCGTTGTCGGCGGCAACGTCACTGCGGAACAGCTTGCGAAGATAGCGGAGGTAGCCGAAAAGTACGGTGACGGTCATGTTCATCTCACCTCGCGCCAGAGCATCGAGATACCGTTCATCAAGCTCGCTCAGATCGACGAAGTGAAGAACGCACTCGCGGAGGGTGATGTACAGCCCGGAGTCTGCGGTCCGCGCGTGCGCACCATTACCGCCTGTCAGGGAAGTGCTATTTGCCCCAGCGGGTGCATAGATACATACGCGCTTGCGAAAGAGCTTGACGAGCGGTACTACGCGCGTGAGCTTCCGCACAAGTTCAAATTCGGCATAACCGGCTGTCAGAACAACTGCCTTAAAGCGGAGGAGAACGATCTCGGCATAAAGGGCGGCCTTAAAGTGACATGGAAGGAAGCGGACTGCATACACTGCGGAGTCTGTGAAAAGGTCTGTCGTGCAAATGCCATAACCGTGCAGGACGGCAGGATCACCGTTGACGAGGGCAAGTGCAACTTCTGCGGACGCTGCATAAAATCCTGCCCCACGGACGCATGGGACAGTGTAAGCGGATACATCGTATCATTCGGCGGACTGTTCGGAAACAGCATCGCAAAGGGTGAACCGATCGTTCCGTTCATCGAGGATCACGACACGCTGATGAGGGTATGCGACGCGGCGATAGAGTTTTTTGCGGAGAACGCAAAGCCCAGCGAGAGGTTTCGTTTCACACTCGAACGGGTAGGGCAAGACAAGTTCCGCGAAGTTATCTTAAATGCAATTGAACGGAAATAACATCAAATGAAGACCGAAAGAATAAAGACCGATATACTGATCATCGGCGGAGGGACTGCGGGCTGCTACGCGGCAGTGACTGCCGCCGAAAACTCGGACAAACAGATACTAATATGCGAAAAGGCGCACGTTAAAAGAAGCGGCTGTCTCGCCGCGGGAGTGAACGCGCTCAACGCCTACATCACCGAGGGGAGAACTCCGCAGGATTACGCCGATTACTGCATGAAGGACGCGGCGGGGATAGCGCGGGAGGATCTGCTGGTCACCATGTCCGAGCGGCTCAACGCTGTCACGGAGAGACTTGAAAAAGAAGGACTGGTCATTCTCAAAGACGAGCATGGAAAATACGTCACCCGCGGGAACCGGAATATCAAGATTAACGGCGAGAACATCAAGCCGCTGCTTGCGGGAATGGCGGAGCGCCAGCCGAATGTACGCATTTTAAACCGCGTGAACATCATCGATATCGATGTTGCCGGCAATCGTGTGAACGGAGCTTTCGGGATCGGCATCGAAAACGATACTTTCTATGTCATCGAAGCAAGTGCTGTGCTGATAGCAACAGGCGGAGCGGCAGGACTCTACAAACCGAACAATCCCGGATTCTCGCGGCACAAGATGTGGTACTGCCCGTTCAACACCGGCGCAGGCTACGCTATGGGGATACGCCACGGCGCGGAGATGACAACGTTTGAAATGCGCTTTATCGCACTTCGCTGCAAAGACACGATAGCCCCCACAGGAACGCTTGCACAGGGTGTAGGCGCAAGGCAGATAAACTCGCTCGGAGAGGTCTATGAGCAGAAGTACGGGCTGACCACATCGGAGCGGGTTTACGGTACAGTCGCGGAGAATGCGGCAGGCAGGGGTCCCTGCTTCCTGCAAACGAAAGGTATCACAGATGAACAGCAGCAGTCCCTTCTCAAAGCCTACCTCAATATGGCTCCGTCGCAGACTCTGCACTGGACAGAGAGCGGCGAACTGCCAAGCGGATACAATGTTGAGATCGAAGGCACGGAGCCGTACATAGTCGGCGGGCATACCGCAAGCGGTTTCTGGGTGGATACCGACCGCTCCACTACGATAAAGGGGCTGTACGCTGCCGGAGATGTATCCGGCGGAGCACCACAGAAGTATGTCACCGGGGCGCTTGCCGAGGGCGAGATAGCCGCGGTTGCCATGCTGAACTATCTCGGAAGCGGTACACCCGGAGCAGTCTCCGAAGAGAGCATTTTTTCGCACGAAAAAGAGATATCCGGATTTCTTGCAAACTCCGGCAGCCCTTATACTGCGGAACAGCTTGAAGAAGCGATGCAGACCGTAATGGACAGTTACGCAGGCGGTATAAAGACGAACTACCGCTTCTCGGAGAACAGTCTCGCTATTGCCGACCGCCGTATCGTGCAGCTGCAAGCCCTTTCAGACAGCCTTCACGCTGACGATATGCAGGAACTTATGTACATTTACGAGCTGCGTGAAAGGCTCACCGTATGCCGGACGGTAATAGCGCACCTTAAAGCACGGCATGAAACACGCTGGCACTGTTTTGCCGAAAATTCCGATTACCCGGAGCGTGATGACGAACGCTGGAACGTGTTTGTAAACTCCCGCTTCGTGAACGGCAAGACCGAGATCATTTTAAGGAGAGTGAGCGGCAGTTGAGTATTGATATAGATAAGAAAAAATGTGTCGGCTGCGGCAGATGCAGGGACGTTTGTCCCGGAACGCTCATCGCGCTTGACGAAGAACGCCGGGCGTATATAAAATATCCGCGTGACTGCTGGGGCTGCACGAGCTGTATAAAAGAATGTCCCGTTTATGCGATACGGTTCTTTCTCGGAGCCGACATGGGCGGTCTCGGAAGCAGACTGCACACCGAAAAAGACGGCGATATCCTGCGCTGGGTGATAGAAAAGCCCGGCGGCAGTACAGCCGTGATAGATGTAGATACAAGAGAGTCAAATAAATATTAGAAGAACAGGAGATGATGATATGTCCGAATTATCGCACCTTGACGAGCTTGAAGCAGAAGCGGTGTACATAATACGCGAAGTTGCCGCGGAGTGCGAAAAGCCCGTGATGCTCTATTCTATCGGAAAGGACAGCTCGGTGATGCTGCATCTGGCGCTCAAAGCGTTCTATCCGGAGAAACCGCCGTTCCCGTTCCTGCATGTCAATACGACATGGAAATTCAGGGAAATGATAAAATTCCGAGACGAGACAGCAAAAAAACTCGGTATCGAGATGCTCGAATATATCAATGAGGACGGAGTGAAGCAGGGCATAAACCCATTCGATCACGGCGCGGCTTACACCGACATCATGAAGACGCAGGCGCTCAAGCAGGCGCTCGACAAGTACGGCTTCACTGCGGCATTCGGCGGCGGCAGACGCGACGAGGAGAAGTCCCGCGCAAAAGAGCGCATTTTCTCGTTCCGAAGTGCATCTCACGCGTGGGATCCTAAGAACCAGCGCCCGGAGATGTGGAAGCTCTACAACACGAAGATCAACAAGGGTGAGAGCATACGCGTATTCCCGATATCAAACTGGACGGAAAAGGATATATGGCAGTATATACGCCGCGAGAACATCGACATCGTGCCTCTGTATTTTGCCGAAGTGCGCCCGGTGGTGGAGCGGGACGGAAACATCATAATGGTCGATGACGACAGGTTCCCGCTGAAAGAGGGCGAGGTACCGCAGATGAAGTCGGTGCGGTTCCGCACGCTCGGCTGTTATCCGCTCACCGGCGGTATAGAGAGCACTGCGTCAACGCTTGACGAGATAATCGAAGAAACGCTTGCAAGCGTCGAATCCGAGCGCACCTCCCGCGTTATCGACAACGAGGCTGCGGGAAGTATGGAGCGCAGAAAGAGAGAGGGGTATTTCTGATGAGCAAAGGACTTTTAAAGTTCATTACCTGCGGGAGCGTTGACGACGGCAAATCCACGCTTATCGGGCATATCCTCTACGATGCGAAGCTGATCTACGCCGATCAGGAAAAGGCGCTCGAACTTGACAGCAAGGTGGGCAGCACCGGCGGGCAGATAGACTATTCGCTGCTTCTCGACGGACTTATGGCGGAGCGTGAGCAGGGCATCACGATAGATGTCGCATACCGCTACTTCACTACCGATGCCAGAAGCTTCATCGTCGCGGACACTCCCGGTCACGAGGAATATACCCGGAATATGGCTGTGGGAGCGTCATTCGCGGAGCTTGCGATAATTCTTGTTGACGCGTCGCAGGGAGTTCTCGTGCAGACCCGCCGTCATGCGAGGATATGCAGTCTCATGGGTATCCGGCACTACGTTTTTGCTGTCAACAAAATGGACCTGGTGCAATATTCCGAGAGACGTTTCAACGAGATCCTCGCACAGATCAACGAGCTTTCGGCAGAGCTTAAACTCGGCGATGTCAAAGTCATACCGCTGTCTGCGACAGCCGGCGACAACGTGACCAAACCTTCCGCGAATATGCCGTGGTATTCCGGAGAACCGCTGCTGAAATATCTTGAAAATGTTGATGTCAGTGACAGCGATAGTACCGAAAAGTTCTATATGCCGGTTCAGCGCGTCTGCCGTCCCGACCGCACATTCCGCGGATTTCAGGGTCAGATCGAAGCAGGTTCCGTCTCCGTCGGTGATACAGTGCGCACCCTTCCAAGCGGAGAGACAGCGACTGTAAAGGGCATTCTCGTTGCCGACAGGCAGGCGGATACCGCTTATGCCGGACAGCCCGTAACAATAACGCTCGACCGCGAAGTCGATGTTTCACGCGGCTGTGTGATCACGAAAGATGAGAATATAGCCGCTTACGGAACACTTGACGTTTCGCTGCTGTGGACGGACGACAGCGAACTGAACATCGGCGGCGACTGCCTTGTAAAGCTCGGAACGAAGCTGATACCGGCTGTTGTCACCGGAATAAAGTATGCCGTAGATGTGAACACGGGCGAGCATATCCCCGCCAAAACTCTCGGAAAGAACGGGATAGCACGATGCACGATAAAGCTGTCCGAGCCGATAACCGCAGACAGATTCGCACTTCACAAGACCCTCGGTGAGCTTATCCTCATAGACCGCGTGACGAATATGACAGCGGCTTGCGGAGTTGTGGAAGATGTGCTTGACAAGGCTGTTTCCGGTCAGGAAAAAGCCGCGTTCACAGACGGAGTTCTCACGGCGCGCGGTGATCTTTTCGAGGAATTCTATTATGATGTGAACAGCTACAATGTCTTTCACGCACAGACCATAAACAGCACCTTCCGTGTCGGGGACGAGATACCTGTGCGCGGGAAGAGCTTCGCGTATCCCGATGATTTCGACATCATCGTAATGCGGGACAGAGTTGCTGTGCTGATACGTAATAAAAAAGTCGAACGACTCGTAAGATTCGATGATTACTATTACGACTGCACAGCTCCGATAGTCAACGGGCGCGGTTTTGCGGTGCTTGCCAAAAACGGCGAGGACGTAAAGCGGTTCATAGCGGAATATGAAAGATCAGACGAAAACACGCTCCCTGAGCTTTTCGGCAAGTGGCTGGATTTCGACACTTACCGGAAAATATACATTTCGGGGGCATATATCTGATCCGAAAGCTTACTGCATTTTTTGAAAACTCTTGTATAACACAAACACGGTCAGACCGATATTACCGGACTGACCGCGTTTTCATTTATCACATTTCAGATGATATATCACGTTTCGTCAAACTCGCTTACCAGCGCGGAGACCGTCTGCTTCGCGTCGCCGTAGATCATCACGGTGTTGTCATTGGTGAAGAGCGGGTTCTCCACTCCGGAGAAGCCTGCGCCCTTACCGCGCTTCAGCACGAATACGGTGCGCGCTTCGAATGCGTTGATTATGGGCATTCCGTACAGCGGCGAAGTCTCGTCGTTGATAGCGGAGGGGTTTACAACGTCGTTCGCGCCGATAACGATAGCAACGTCCGTATTCGGCATCTGCGGGTTCATCTCGTCCGCGGTCTTTAACTGCTCATACGGAACATTCGCCTCGGCAAGCAGCACGTTCATGTGACCGGGCATTCTTCCCGCTACCGGGTGAATAGCGAAGCTTACTTCCGCGCCGTTTGCTTCGAGCTTGTCGCAAAGCTCTTTTACAGCGTGCTGCGCCTGTGCAACTGCCATACCGTAGCCGGGTATGAATACGACCGAGCTTGCCGCTTCAAGAACGAGATATGCGTCCTCAACGGACATGGAGCGGGGCTCTTTCTGCTCGCCGGCAGCGCCTTTCTTTGCAGCTCCCGCCGTGCTTCCGAAGAGGAGACTGTACAGCGTGCGGTTCATAGCCTTGCACATTATCAGCGTGAGGATAAGTCCCGATGTTCCTACAAGGCAGCCGGACACAACAAGCACAGAGTTGCTTATCGCAAGACCCGCGAAAGCTGCCGCAAGTCCGGAGAATGCGTTCAGCAGGGAGATAATGACCGGCATATCTCCGCCGCCGATAGCGATGACCATAGTGAAGCCGAGAATAAGGAACGCCGCGGTAACGATGATGATGCCGATCATTCCCATGTTAGCGTCAAGTATTCCCGCAATGCAGAGCGCGTACATCACAACTCCCGCAAGTCCTATAACTGCAAGAAGAGCGTTTATGAAGTTCTTGCCGGGAATGTTCACATTCTTCTTGAACATCTTGCCGGAGAGCTTGCCCCACGCCACTACCGAGCCGGTAAAAGCTATAGCGCCTATCGCTACCGTAAGTCCCAGCGCAATGGACGAGAACACATTTATCTCGCCGTCGGTAAGATACTGCGTAAGAGCCACAAGCAGCGATGACAGACCGCCGAATCCGTTGAACAGCGCTACAAGCTGCGGCATTCCCGTCATTTCGACTTTCTTTGCCCATACCGCGCCGATGATGCCGCCGATAACGACAGCCGCAAGCGCCCAGAGATAGGCGTTCTTCAAAGGCTCATTGAAGAGCGTGTCCGTGACTTTCTTTTCGAGCAGTACGGTAACGACTGCGATAAGCATACCGACTGCGGACATAAGGTTTCCCTTTCTTGCGGTGTCCGCCTTTCCCAGCAGCTTTATGCCGCGGATAAACAGCACCGAGGAGACCATATAAAGTATCGTGGTCAGTATCACACTGACATTTTCCCAGTTCACTTCTTATCGTCCCCTTTCTTCTTGAACATTTCAAGCATTCTGTCCGTAACCATATAGCCGCCGATAACGTTTATCGCCGCAAGCAGTATTGCAAGAAATCCGAATATCGCGCCCACGATGCCGTCCGTGTGCAGTGCCACTGCTGTTGCGGAAATTGCGCCTACTATCGTGATACCGGAGATCGCGTTCGTACCCGACATGAGCGGGGTGTGCAGCTGCGACGGGACTTTTGAGATCAGCTCAACACCGAGAAATCCCGCGATAACGAACACGAAAACCAGCAGTAATATCTCTCCTATCGCCATTTTACTTATCCCCCTTAAATCTGTCATGTATTATTTTGCCGCCCTGTGTCAGCAGGCAGCCCTTCATTATCTCGTCTTCAAGCTTCACATCGAGTTCCTTTGTTTCCTTGTTGTAGAAGTGGGTGAGGAACGCGGTGAAGTTTCCGGAGAGCATCTTCGATGCGTCATACGGGACCTGTCTTTCAAGCAGATCGCCGGACATTATGATAACTCCGTTGTCGGTGACTACTTCCTCGAAAAGCTTCGAGCCTTCGACATTACCGCCTGTGGAGACTGCCATATCCACAACCACAGCGCCGGGCTTCATACGGTCAAGCACATCTTTTCCGATAAGGCGCGGAGCCTTGCGTCCAAACACTTTCGCGGTGGTTATAACAATGTCGGAACGCTCACAGACCTTCGCCTGCGCTTCCTGCTGCTTTGCTATCTGCTCGGGAGTGAGCTCCTTTGCGTAGCCCTGCTCGGTCTGCCCCATTTCACCGAGATCTATCTTCACGAAGCTTGCGCCGAGGGACTTTACCTGGTCTTCTACGACAGGGCGGGTATCGAACGCGTCAACCCTTGCACCGAGACGTTTTGCAGTCGCTATCGCCTGGAGTCCCGCAACGCCTACGCCGATAATGAACGCACGGGCAGGATTTATAGTACCCGACGGAGTTACCATCATAGGCAGTATCTTCGGCATTCTCGCCGCCGCATTCACGACTGCCACATATCCCGCGAGGGAAGTCTGTGAGGACTGAACGTCCATTTTCTGCGCCAGCGTGGTACGCGGTATCATTTCAAGCGACACCGCCTGCAAACCGGCAGCCGCCATTTTATTCAGCAGCTCCTTCTCGTTGAACGGGTCGAGGTAGCTTAAATGCAGGGTGTTCTTCTCAATGCCTTCGATGCTTTCGGGCTTCATTATACGCAGAACAATTTCGCTGCCCTTATAGCCCTCCTCGTTGGAAGCCACAAGAACAGCGCCTGCCTTCTCATAAGCCTCGTCATTGAAGCCGCTTTTTTTGCCCGTACCTCTGACCGCTCTGATCTCGTATCCCATTCCGATGAGCTTTTTCACATCGTCGGGAATGAGCGCGGTGCGCGTTTCCAGCGGGTCGGTCTCCTTACATAAAAGTATTTTCTTCATCAAATATCTCCTTCCTTTTTTAGGCTGAAAAATACATTTAAGCAGTACCGTAAACAAATACGGTACTGCTTATTGCTATTGTTTAATCCCACGCTTCGGTATCCTGCGAATAAGCGCCGTTGGCGTTATTATCGGTCTCTGTCTGCGTGAGGTTTTCCCCGATGTACATTTCGGGGTGTTCATTGATCGGAACAAAATAATTCTTATCCATAGTATTCCTCCGATAAGGGGAAGAGTCTTCCCCGAATATTTAATTGTGCATTGTGCATTGTGAATTGTGCATTATACAATGCCCTGTGCGTTCATAGCGTCAAGGACTTTCTCAAAGCCTGCGATGTTCGCGCCTACAACGAAGTTGTCCTTATAACCGTACTTCTCGGCAGCGTCCGCGATGTTGTGATAGAGGTTCACCATTATCCGGTTCAGCTTCTTGTCAACTTCCTCGAATGTCCAGCTGAGTCTCTCGCTGTTCTGGGACATCTCAAGCGCGGAGGTAGCTACGCCGCCCGCGTTTGCAGCCTTGCCGGGAATGAAGAACACATTGTTCTCCTGAAGATACTTTGTAGCCGCTTCGGTAGTAGGCATATTCGCGCCCTCGCATACAGCGATCGCGCCGTTTGCCACAAGCTGCTTTGCGTCCTCGATGTCAAGCTCGTTCTGTGTAGCGCAGGGGAGCGCGAGATCAGCCTTGATCTGCCATACGCCGCGTCCCTCGTGATACTCGGAGTTCGGACGATACTTCTTATACTCGGTGAGACGTGCGCGGTCGATCTCCTTGATCTGCTTGAGAGCGTCAACATCTATACCGTCGGGATCATATACCCAGCCCGTGGAATCCGAGCAGGTCAGCACCTTAACGCCGAGCTGCTGTGCCTTCTGGATAGCGTAGATAGCCACATTGCCCGCGCCGGAAACTACCGCAGTCTTGCCTGCTATGTCGATGCCGTGAGCGCGGAGAAGCTCCTCGGTGATGTAGAGAAGTCCGTAGCCGGTAGCTTCCGTTCTTGCAAGAGAACCGCCGTAGGACAGACCCTTGCCGGTGAGAGTACCCTCGAAAAGTCCGCGGATACGCTTGTACATACCGAACATATAGCCGATCTCACGTCCGCCTGTGCCGATGTCACCTGCGGGAACGTCTGTGTCCGCGCCTATGTACTTGTAGAGTTCAAGCATGAAGCTCTGGCAGAAGTTCATTATCTCGCGGTCTGACTTGCCCTTCGGGTCAAAGTCGGAACCGCCCTTTCCGCCGCCTATCGGAAGTCCGGTAAGGCTGTTCTTGAAGATCTGCTCAAAACCGAGAAACTTGATGATACCGATATTTACCGACGGATGCAGTCTGAGTCCTCCCTTATAGGGACCGATAGCGGAGTTGAACTGTACGCGGTAGCCGGTGTTTACATGCACATTGCCGTTGTCGTCGATCCACGGAACGCGGAACTTGATCTGTCTTTCGGGATTCACAAGCCTTTCAAGAAGCGCGTCTCTGCGGAACTTCTCCTCGTTTGCATCTACCACGGGACGGATAGAGTCGAGGACTTCTCTTACAGCCTGGTGAAATTCGGGCTCGCCGGGATTTTTTGCTGTCACCTGTTCGATGACTTCATCTACATAGGACATTTTTTCTTCCTCCTGAAATTGTTTTTTCCGGTAAACAAATCACGCTGTGCGGCGGTTTATATGCTGTCTGCCGGTTGTTTATCCACGCCGCACGAATGCACGGCATCATTAACGAAAAAAGACGCGGAAATACCCCTCTTTCCGGGTAGTTTCAGCGCCATTGCCAAAATGTAATATTAAATTGCATACCTCTATATTTTACAGCATTTGATAATTAATTGTCAATTTCACAAATACCGCAAAATTCAGACATTCCCCCTGTAAAATCAGACTACTTTTGATTTTTGACTTCGAGCGGTCTTCGTCCGGAATATTTTCTGAACTCCGATGTGAAGTAGTCCGGAGTTGCAAATCCGAGCATACCGCTTATCTCGTTTACCCTGTACCTGCCGGATCTCAGAAGCTTTTCGGCATAGACCATTCTGAACCGCTTGTAGAACTCGCTGAATGTCATACCCGCCTTTGCCTTGAAGCGCCTTCCGAAATAGTCCTTGTTGAACCCGAAATATTCCGCTGCGCTCTGAGTTGACAGCACATTGTTCTCGTTCTCTGCGATAAGTGTTTCAAGTGAAGCAAGAAGCGTTTCGTCGTTCATCGTTTTCCGCAGCTCCGAGAAGTATTCCTCAGCAGCCGCATGGTAATCCGTGACCGCGCCCATTGCCCTGATATTCCCTGCCGCGCGTAAAAGACATTCCTTCAGTGCCGTTTCGGAGGCAGGAGCTGAAATAAAATCCGCCGCTCCGTTCAGAAAGCATTGTCTCATGCGTTCCGGAGAGCTGTCCGGGCTCACCACTATGCAGAAAGTTCCCTCAATATCGGCAAGTCCTCCCGCAAGTGCCGCTCCGTCAAGTTCAGGCAGCTTTTCAAAGCAGATCACAAGTTCCGCTCCGCTGCTTTTCACATACGATACCGCTGACCTTACCGAAATAGCCTGACCGGCTATCTCATATCCGCATTCCCGCCAGACTGCAAGCTTTTTGTACCGGGATATCGCGTCGATATCGGGATCCGCGATCAGCAGTCTGAACCTGCTCTTTCCTATGATAACTCACCTCCCGCATCTATTATCCTCCGGCATACCTCGTCGATGCTCATCTGCCGGTTCATCGCCTGCCGCAGGATATATCCGTGCGCCTGCTCCTCGCTCATGCCGTTATTTCCGATAAGTACAAGCTTTGCCCTGCTCATCAGCTTCAGCTCGCTGTTCTTTCGTTCAAGCTCGTTTATCTTTGCCCGCATGCCTGCGCTTTTCCCGCAGAATGACGAGAGGAACTCCGCCGCAAGCGTGAGATTTGAGCGTGAGACAGGCTTTTTCAGCACATAAGCGTTGTCTTTTATCAGCCGCTCAAGAGCCTTGTCCGGAATGTCATGCCGGACTATCACGCATACCGGCGGAGAGCTGTCCGACGCAAGCTCGTCTATCAGCTTTATTCCGCTTTCGTCCGCAAGCGGGAGCGAAAATAACAGTACCGAGAACATTTCAATGTCCAACTCTCTTACCGCCGATACCGTGGTGACTGCTGTGATGTCATAATCCTCGCCGTCAAGCAGTCCCCTTATTGTTTCGCAGGTCTTTTCCGTACCTGCGCAGATAAGAATACTCTTCTTCACCCGATCACCTCTTTTCCGCCGCAGCTATAAACCCCGCAAATAACGGGTGCGGTGCGTTAGGTCTTGACTTGAACTCCGGGTGGAACTGCACAGCCACAAAGAACGGGTGACCGGGAAGCCCCGGCTGGCGGTCGGGTATCTCGACGATCTCCACAAGCTTCCCGTCGGGACTCTGCCCTGTGAGCTGCATTCCCCTGCTCTCGAACTCTGCGCGAAAGTCGTTGTTGAACTCATAGCGGTGCCTGTGGCGCTCGTAGATAAGCTCGGAGCCGTAGCATTCCCGCGCTTTGCTGTTCTCCGCAAGCCTGCACGGGTACAGTCCGAGCCGCATCGTTCCGCCCATTTCCACGCCCCTCTGATCGGGCATTATGTCGATTACGTTATGTGCAGTTTCGCGGAACTCCGCAGAATCCGCGTCCTTCCAGCCTATCACGTTCCGCGCGAACTCTATCACCGCCATGTGCATTCCGAGACACAGTCCGAGATACGGGACTTTGTTCTCGCGGGCGTAGCGCACGGCTTCGATCTTGCCCTCGATACCGCGGTTGCCGAAGCCGCCGGGGACGATGATACCCGCGCAGTCCGAGAGCAGTTCACCTGCCGTTTCAGCCGTTACTTCCTCGCTGTTTATCAGCTTGATATCTGCCTTGCAGCCCTGTGCAAATGCCGCGTGACGCACGGCTTCCATTACCGAGATGTACGCGTCCGGGAGCGCGGCATACTTCCCGACTATCGCTATTTTCAGCGGGATTTCCGCGTGCTCCTGCCGATGCACCATAGCTTCCCACGCGCTCATGTCCGGTTTGTCGTTTTGCAGTCCGAGATGTCGGCAGACCGTGTCCGCAAGCCCCTCTTTCTCCAGCATCAGCGGGACTGCATACAGCGACGAGGCTGTGCGGTTGATGATGACATCGTGCTCGCTCACGTTGCAGAAGTTCGCTATCTTCGCTTTAGCGTCCTCGGGAACATCGCAGTCCGCCCTGCACACAAGCACAGTAGGCTGAATGCCGACCGCAAGAAGCTCCTTCACGCTGTGCTGGGTAGGCTTTGTTTTCAGCTCGTTTGAACCGCTGATGAACGGGAGCAGCGTGACGTGAATGTAGATCACATTCCCCCGCCCTTTTTCAAGTCCGACCTGCCGTATTGCTTCGAGAAACGGTGTTCCCTCTATGTCCCCGACGGTGCCGCCGATCTCGGTTATCACAACGTCCGCATTCACCGCAGAGCCTGCCTTGTATATCCGTTCCTTTATCTCGTTGGTGATGTGGGGGACTACCTGCACAGTCGCTCCGAGATAGTCGCCGCGGCGCTCCTTGTTGATGACGGTCTGGTAGATCTTGCCGGTGGTGACGTTGCTGTTCACCGAGAGATTCTCGTCGATGAAGCGTTCGTAATGCCCCAAGTCAAGGTCAGTCTCCGTGCCGTCGTCTGTCACGAAAACTTCGCCGTGCTGATAGGGCGACATCGTGCCGGGGTCAACGTTGATATACGGATCGCACTTCATCACCGTGACCTTGCAGCCCCGGTCTTTGAGAAGCCGTCCGAGCGATGCGGCGGTTATGCCCTTGCCAAGACCGGAAACCACGCCGCCGGTTACGAAAATATATTTTGTCTGCATACATTCTCCTTTACATCAAGACACCGGAAAGACATCGGAAGACGCCGGAAAAGACATTGCCGTCTCCCCGCAAACCGCATAGTCAAGCCGTTTAAGACATCGAAGACGGCAAAGACACCGATTTTCATGTCCGTGTTTTATATTATTCTGCCGATGCAGCTGTAGATCAGTTGTACAGCAAGGTACGGCTGCGGTACATCTCCGGTACACCGCGTCATACCCTGTAAGCCCTTTATTCATACGGGTTTGCAGGATTTGTTACACCCGGTACACCACTTTTAAAATCATAAATAAAGATTTTTATATTAATTGATATCTGAATTTATGATTTCTGTTTACCCCACATTTATATTTAACACAGAGTGAAAAAGTGATGTCTTTGCCGTCTTCGGTGTCTCAAACTGCACTGTCAAGCCATTCCCGAAAGACATCGGAAGACACCGCGGAGACGTCCCTTATATATTTAACAATGACTTGAAAAACGGTGTACCAGCCGTACCGCGGTGTACAAACCGCATGGTTGAGCCATTCTTTGGTACGGCAGTGGTACATCTCCGGTACACCGCGGTACATCAGTTATTCACATACAGCCGTCTGTAAGGATTGCTTGTGTTCGGCGTGAGCTTGTAGAAATGCGAGTTCAGAAGCTCTTCCGCATCGTACCCGAACTTCTTCGCGAACAGCTCCACGTCCGGCTTTATCGCCTTCATATCAGCCTTGTCCGCGTCCTCGCAGAGAACCTGCGCCGGAAGCTCCGGGGCGTGCTCCGTGCGGATATACATGACCCCGCCGTGCATTCCCGTACAGCAGAAATCCCCCACCGGACACTCTTTCTCGCTGCCGATACCGAGAACGATTATGCGCCCGCCCGCCTGGTATTCCGCGAGGAAATCCCCGGTGCGACCTCCTATGACCATAAGCGGCTTCTTCTCCATGTACTCCTTCATGTGAATGCCTGCGCGGTAACCCGCCGAGCCTTTCACAAGTATCTTCCCGTCGCGCATTCCGTAACCTGCCGCGTCACCGACATTTCCGTGGATCGTGATCGTGCCGTCGTTCATCGCGTCGCCCACAGCGTCCTGCGCATTCCCATAGACCGTGATGTCGCAGCCGGTCAGATACGCGCCGAGAGCGTTTCCGGGAATGCCCGAAATGTGGATATCCTTGCCGGTGCAGCCGCTCCCCGTGTATCGCTGTCCGAGCATATTTTCTATCTCGACCCGTCTTCCGCGCGACGCTCTTATCTTTTCGTTCAGTTCGCGAAAGCTCATATTTTCTGCATTTATCTTCATCTCATCTCACCCCGCGCTCGGAAAATGCACAATTGTGGAGCGCGCTTTGCGCGCAAATCTGAATCGTGACGAAATTTGAAAGTCATGCGGCTCCACCGCCTTTCGACAGGATATCAAGTCTCTTTTCTTCTGCAAATGCCGCCAGCTGCGGAGCCTTGCAAAGCAAGTCATAATCAACGGTTGACAGGTCTGTCTGCTCGCGGATAAGGGCGGTGTAAATGCCCGCACGCGTGATCTTTTCGCCCATGAGAATGAAGCCGTTGAGACGGTCATTTGCACTGAACAGTTTCTTCACATTCTCGCCGTCAACTTCCTCATAACAGTCGCCCGTGTACGCGCCCGCGGTGATGATGTGCAGACCGAAAAATCCGATCGCGTTCATGGGGAATGCGCGCTCATATCTGTCCGCTGCACCCGCCATGTTATGCCCCGCGACAAGCCCCTGCGCATAGGCGTTCGGCATTATCGCTATGATGTGGGAAGTGCCGGTGGAGATGTCCTCGGACACGGTGCAGTCCCCCGCTGCCCAGATGTTTTTCACGCCTTTCACAGCCTGTTTCTTGTCAGTGAGAATGCCCTTTTCCACCTTTGCTCCTGCGCTCTCCGCAAGCTCTGTGTTCGGGCGCACACCGACTGCCGTAATAAGGATATCGAACTGCAATTCCTCGCCGTTTGTGAGTGTTGCGGTATTTTTGTTGAAGCTTTTCGCGCTTGTGTTCAGCTTAAATTTCACGCCGTGCGCTTCGATGTGCTTCTGCATTATCTCGCTCGTCTGCTTGTCGAGAATTGACGGCAATATTCTGTCCGCAAAGTCGATAACGGTCATTTCACAGCCGTAATGTTCAAGCGCTTCGGCGGCTTTAAGTCCGATCAGACCCGCGCCGATTATCAGAACTTTTGCGCCCTTTTTCACGGCTTTTTCTATTGCCTTAACGTCATCGAGCTTCATAAAGCTGAAACGGTTCCGAACGCTGTCAAGTCCGTCCATTGGCGGGACGAAGGGCTTTGAGCCTGTCGCAAGAAGAAGCTTTCCATACTCGATTTTCTCACCCGATTCAAGCTGCACCTGTTTAGTTTTGCTGTCAACCGAAACTGCGCGCTTTCCGAGAAGAGTTTCGACACCGTTCACCTTGTAAAAGTCCGCCGGGCGGTACTTCATCTGCTTTTCCTTCACGTCGCCTTTCAGCAGATATGATATCAGAGGACGGGAATAGATGTGGTATTTTTCGTCCGAGATCACCGCGATACTGCCCTTTTTGTCGTGTTCGCGTATGCCCTCGATACAGCCTGCGGCGGCAGCCGAATTGCCGATTATTACATAATCGAATTGATAATTGACAATTGACAATTGACAATTGTTGTGTCCGCTTCGCGGACTATCTGAATCGTGCCGTGATCCATTCATTTTCTGCGCCATTTCAAGCCCCCCTCTCCTCGAAAACTATCGCGCCGTTGATGCAGTTCTTCACACAAGCAGGCTCACAGCCATTTGCCGTGCAGAGTTCGCACTTTGATGCGGAATGCCCGCCGTCCGCGACTACACAGCCGTAGGGACATGACAGCACGCAGGTGTAACAGCCGACGCACTTTTCGTGGTCTATCTTCACCACGCCGTCAACTTTCGATATCGCCCCGGCAATGCAGTTTTTCATGCACAGCGGATCGTCGCAGTGACGGCACTGCACCGCGAAATTTATGCCGTTCCCGTCCTCGACTTTTATGCGGGGAACCGCGTTTCTGCCGAGCCGGAAAGCCTTGTAAAATTCAGCTTCCCCGGAGTTCGCAAACGCGCAGTAATACTCGCACAGGTGACAGCCGAGGCACCTTTCTTCGTTCACATATACTTTCTTCATATATCTAACCTTTCGTTTGTTCAGCAAACTATCAAATCTTGTCACGATTCAGATCCGCGCGCAAAGCGCGCTCCACAATTGTGCATTGTGCATTGTGAATTGTGCATTTAAAAAATCATTCTCCTGCGTGCAGAATGCCGAGAATTTGCAGCTCCTTTTCGGTCAAGCCTATCCCTCGGAGCATAAGGCGGTTGCCGCGCAGTGCTTCAATGGAGTTGATGCCCATTCCGCCCATGATCTCCTGTATCTCGTGGTTCCACGCGGTCACGAGGTTGACAAGACGGTGGCAGGCAATGTCCGGATTGAGACGCTTGACGAGTTCCGGGTTCTGGGTAGCTATGCCCCAGTTGCACTTGCCGGTGTGGCAGCTCCTGCACAGGTGACAGCCCATTGCAAGCAGCGCCGGAGTAGCTATGTAAACCGCGTCCGCACCCAGTGCTATCGCCTTTACCGCGTCGGAACTGCATCGGATAGAGCCTGCTGCGACGATAGAAACTTCGTTTCGTATGCCCTCGTGGCGCAGGCGCCCGTCAACTGCCGCAAGCGCAAGCTCGATCGGGATTCCCACATTGTCGCGTATGCGCGTGGGAGCCGCGCCCGTTCCTCCGCGGAAACCATCTATCGCGATTATGTCAGCGCCCGAACGTGCAACACCGGAAGCTATTGCAGCAACATTGTGGACTGCCGCGATCTTGACGATGACCGGCTTTTTGTACTCCGTCGCTTCCTTTACCGAGAATATGAGTTGGCGCAGGTCTTCGATGCTGTAAATATCGTGGTGAGGTGCGGGGCTTATCGCGTCAGTTCCGCGGGGGATCATGCGGGTATGAGCGACATCTTCCTTTATCTTCTCGCCGGGCAAATGACCGCCGATTCCGGGCTTTGCGCCCTGCCCCATTTTGATCTCGATCGCCGCGCCTGCGTTCAGATAGTCCTTGTGAACGCCGAAACGTCCGGAAGCTACCTGCACTATCGTGTTTGCGCCGTACTTGTAGAAGTCCTTGTGGAGTCCCCCTTCGCCGGTATTGTAGAATGTGCCGAGTTCTTCGGCTGCACGGGCAAGAGATTCGTGCGCGTTCTTGGAAATTGAGCCGTAGGACATGGCGCTGAACATGATCGGGACGTTGAGTGTGAGCGACGGTTCAAGTGTGGTATCAAGCTCGCCGTTCTTGTCGAACTTCATCTGTGTCGGCTTCTTGCCGAGGAAAACGCGCGTCTCCATAGGCTCACGGAGCGGGTCTATCGGCGGGTTTGTGACCTGCGACGCGTTCAGCAAAATCTTATCCCAGTAAACGGGATAGTCTTTCGGAGTGCCCATTGAGGACAGCAGGACGGAACCTGTTCCCGCCTGGCGGTACGCTTCGGTCATAAGGGGTTGTGTGTAGTTCGCGGACTTGCGGAATGCGTTCTCGTTCGGGCGAATTTTCAGCGCACCCGTGGGGCAGATACAGACGCACCTCTGGCAGTCAACACACTGGTTTTCGTGGGCTAACATTTTGCCGAAATCCGTGTCGTAGTAATGGACTTCGTTGCTGCACTGGCGCTCGCAGGCGCGGCAGCTTATACATTTATCGTAGTTTCGCAGAACTTCAAATTCCGCGGGAAAATAATTCACAGGCATCTTCTTTTACCCTCCTCGTTGAGAGTTATGATAACAGGCTCTCCGCCCTTCGGCGACCATACATTTTCGCAGTCCGGGCATATAGCGCGTATCGCGCATTCCTCGCTCGCTATGTATGTGGTATCGCCTTTTTCGGCAACAACCATTGACCGCAGTTTCAGACGGTCGTTGAGCGCCATAAGCCCGCCGGTGTAGCCGAGGATTATGGAGAACGGACCGGTTATGAGCAGTCCCGACATAGCCTGACGCAGATAGCGGAGTTTCGCCGCACGCTTCGGGTCGGTCTTTTCGATGCTGTCTATCTTGCTCCAGAACGGGGCAGCGATAACGCTTGCAACGTCTTCAAGGGACAGCTTCTGCTTGCGGTTGAGCCAGTCGAAAATGTAGGTGATGACCTCTGTATCGGTAAGGAGCGTGCATTTGTACCCGAACATTTCTATGAAGCGGCGGTTCGCGTCGTAGCTGGAGATCTCGCCGTTATGCACGATCGAGTAGTCGAGCAGTGCGAACGGGTGTGCGCCGCCCCACCAGCCGGGGGTGTTTGTCGGGTAGCGTCCGTGCGCTGTCCAGGCGTAGCCCTTGTACTCGTCCAGCCGGTAGAAGCGCCCCACATCTTCCGGGTAGCCCACAGCCTTGAAAACGCCCATGTTCTTTCCGCAGGAGAACACATACGCGCCGTCAAACTCCGTGTTTATGCGGATTACGCACTGCACGACGTATTCCTTTTCGTCAAGCTGTGACGCGGAAAGTTTAGTCGGACGGGGATCCACAAAATATCTCCATATAAGAGGTTCATTCTTGATCTCGGGAATGTGCTGTATCGGAATACGGCTGAGGTTGATGATATCGAAATGCCGGTCAAGGAATTCCTCTGTTTTCACACGGGCTTCCGTATTGTCATAAAAGACATGGAATGCGTAGTGATCCTTGTATTCCGGGTAGATGCCGTAGCCCGCAAATCCGCCTCCCAAGCCGTTTGAGCGATCGTGCATATATGAAATGGACTTTACGATGTCTGCGCCGCTTACACGTCTTCCGTCCCGGTTGATGAAGCCGGTTATCGCGCAGCCGGCGGGAATGCGGACGTCGCCTTCTTTGTAATTCATTCTGATGCCCCCTTGAAATATGGACTGAATTCAAATTTCATTCAATGTGTAAATTTTATCATTTGTGAGTATAAATGTCAATAAAAATGCAGGATTTATTTTCATTTCTTGCATTTTTGTTGAAATCCACGAAAGAAGCGCTGTCAGATCAAGTCCGATATGTAACATATAACAAACGGCTGTATTTATTATTATAAAAGGTATTGCAATGTGCTGGAGCACATTTTGCCTGTTCTGCTTATGGATCCGATTTTGCAAGTCGCGGAAATAATCTTGCAGAAAACTGTTGACAAATCAACCGGAATGTATTATAATAAAAATGTAACAGATCGGCAAAGGCGCTGATGGGATCATCTCCCGTCCGCGCCTTTTCCGGTTTTATGCCCGCTGCCCGAACCTGATATCATACATTGACCGGCAGTCGGAAAGCGGTAAGCATCGTGCCTTACGCAGAAAATGACGCGGTATGATTCTAAATTTGCTGACCTGTCTTATATATAGTTGGCTGAAAAGGAAGGGCGCGGTGCATCTGTGTACCGCGCCTTTTCTCTTTTATCCGATGTGCTCCCGCATACCGGATACGGCGTTTATGTGTGCATCGGCACTTACCGGAATGAGGTGATGAAATGGCTGTAACGCTTATGAAGCTCTTTGAGAATGCGGAAAGGGAATTCTCGGTGAGTCTTATCGCAGGAAGCGTAGGTTTGAACAATACGATCCGCTGGGTACATATACTTGAGGACAACGGGTCAAAGCCGTTTCTTCACGGGAATGAGCTCATCATCACCACCGGCATCGGGCATTCCGACACAAAGTGGCTGGCGGGATTTGTGAGAACGCTGAAAAAGGCGAATGCGGCAGGGATCGTGATCGCTCTCGGGGAGAATATCCCGTCAGTTCCGGAAGATGTGATACTGTTCTGCGAGCACAATGCTTTTCCGCTGTTCACGGCAAAAAGCGGGACGGAGATACTTGATCTTTCCTATGACCTTTGCAGGAAAATAGTCGGAGCGGAAAGGCATGACAATGCGATAACAAACGCGTTCCGCGCGATATTTGCAGACCCTTCCGCAATAAAGACCCACTCAAAACTGCTTGCCCGTGCCGGATTCACCGACGGCAGCAGATACTCGGTGATCTGCGCATTTCCCATGTCCGGGAACGGCGAAGCTGCCGATGCTTCGGAGCTTATCGCCGGGAATGTCGCAGGCGGCAGCTCCGTGGATTCAGTCTCACGCTCGGTAACATTTGTCCACAATGGCATTCTCACTGCGGTCTGTCAGAATTTCGGAAGCGAGGAGATAAGATCCCTGTGCGGACAGATCAGAGACGCGGCACTGTCAGCGGGAGGGATAAGCGTATCCGTCGGCATCTCGGAGAACGAGCCGGGGCTCACCGGTATCGCTGCTGCATACGGGCAGGCGGAAGCGGCTATGGTGTCGGCGCTCCTCTCCGGCAAAAGCAGCGAATATTACGGAAATATCGGCATTATGAAGCTTATTCTCGGAGTGAAGGATATGAACGTACTCCGCGCTTATGTAAGGGAAAATCTCGGCGCTCTGCTCGATCATGACGCGGAGCACGGCACCGATCTCGCCCATGTTCTGCGGGTATATCTCGAAAACAACAGCAGCGTCAACGAGACTGCCGCAATTGAGAAAGTACACCGGAACACCGTCAACAGCAAGATGCGGACGATACGGGAATTTCTTGGGCGCGAGCTCGATGACGCATACAAAAGCAGGCTCATAATCGCGTTTCTTGCAGATGATGTACTGCGTATATATGACGAAAAACTGAGTTCACTGAAAAAGGCGTGACCTGCAAAACAGGCCGCGCTTTTCTGCGTATCTGGAAAGTCTCTGCCGCGGCGCTGACGCGCTTTGTCCTGCGCGGACAGCGCCAGCCTGCGCGGCTGGATCGCGCCAGCGTGACGCTGGACCCGAAGCCGTAACACGGAATTATAACAGTCTGAAAAAAGATTAAAGCAATCAGGATTTTGAATTTATTGCAGCCGATAAATTCATATGAAGAAGCAGAGCAAGCTTAAACATAGCCGATAAAAACAGCATTTTAGTTAATTTAAACAAAATTATGTCTGCCTTTCGCAAGATTATTTTGCAAGTTTCAAATTATAATATTGCAGAAATCTATTGACAAATCAAAACGTCTGTGCTATAATACGAATTGTGGAACGGCAAAGGCGCTGGCAGAGGAAAATGATCCTCTCCGGCGCCTTTCGCTTTATACCGTACATTTAAACAAGAAAGGAACATCTGTTATGAAGAATGTTGCAGACTATTTCGGAGAAAACGTGTTCAACGAAAACGTGATGAAAGCAAGACTCCCGAAAGAAACTTTCAAAGCCGTCAAGAATACCATGGACAACGGCAAGCGCCTTGACCCGGCAGCAGCGGCAGTTGTCGCAAATGCAATGAAGGAATGGGCGATCGAGAAAGGCGCTACCCACTACACACACTGGTTCCAGCCTATGACCGGCATCACCGCCGAGAAGCACGACAGCTTCATCTCCCCCAGTGCAGGCGGAAGCGTGATAATGGAGTTCTCCGGCAAAGAGCTTATCCAGGGCGAACCGGACGCTTCCTCCTTCCCCTCCGGCGGACTTCGTGCAACATTCGAGGCTCGCGGCTACACCGCATGGGATCCCACTTCCTACGCTTTCATCAAGGACGGCGTTTTGTGTATTCCCACCGCATTCTGCTCCTACGGCGGCGAGGCGCTTGACAAGAAAACCCCGCTGCTGCGCTCAATGGAAGCTGTCAACAGGCAGGCTATGAGGATATTGAAGCTGTTCGGGAATGAGAACGTCACATCGGTCAAGACCACAGTGGGTCCGGAGCAGGAATACTTCCTTATAGATAAAGAGGACTACGACAAGCGAAAAGACCTGATATACACCGGAAGAACGCTGTTCGGCGCAATGCCGCCGAAAGGACAGGAGCTTGAAGATCACTACTTCGGCGTTATCAAGCCCCGCGTGCAGGCATTTATGAAAGATCTCAACGATGAACTCTGGAAGCTCGGCATTCTCGCAAAGACCGAGCATAACGAAGTCGCGCCCGCACAGCATGAGCTTGCGCCGATATTCGCAACCACCAACATCGCCGCAGACCACAACCAGCTAACAATGGAGATCATGCAGAAAGTAGCGAAGAAGCACGGGCTCGTATGTCTCCTGCATGAGAAGCCTTTCGCGGGAGTGAACGGCTCCGGCAAGCACAACAACTGGTCTATCAGCACCAACACCGGCGTGAACCTGCTCGAACCCGGCGATACGCCCCACGAGAACGCGCAGTTCCTGCTGTTCCTGTGCGCGGTCATCAAGGCGGTTGACGACTATCAGGACTTGCTCAGAATATCGGTAGCAAGTGCCGGCAATGACCACCGTTTGGGTGCAAATGAAGCACCGCCCGCTGTCATCTCGGTATTTCTCGGTGAAGAACTGACGGAGATACTTGAAGCGATCGAGAAGGACGAACCCTACGGCGGCAAGGAGAAGGAGCTGATGAAAGTCGGCGTTCACGTTCTCCCGAAGTTCCCGAAGGACACAACAGACCGCAACCGCACTTCCCCGTTTGCATTCACCGGCAACAAGTTTGAGTTCCGTATGCTCGGTTCGGCTGCATCTGTCTCCGGCTCGAACGTTGTGCTTAACACGGTAGTCGCCGAGGAGCTGAAGCAGTTCGCCGACGAGCTTGAAAACAAGCAGGATCTCACTGCGGCACTTCACGATCTCATTCAGCGCACGATCAAGGAGCACAAGCGCATAATCTTCAACGGCAACGGCTACGATGACGCTTGGATCGCGGAAGCGGAAAAGCGCGGATTATCCAACCTCAAGACCACTCCCGACGCGCTTTCCCACTGGCTCGACGAGAAGAATGTGACACTGTTCACGACTCACAAGGTATTCTCGGAAGCCGAGATGAAGTCCCGCAACGAGATACTTTTCGAGACATACGAAAAGCTGATAAAGATAGAAGCCCGCACAATGGTGGATATGGCATATCACGATCTGCTTCCCTGCATCAGCAAGTACGTCCGCGAGCTTGATCTCAACCTCATCTCCGACTACGAGAAGAATATCTCCGCACAGCTCACAGGACTTATGGACAAAGCGTATAACGCTCTCACAGAGCTTGAAGCGCAGCTTCAAAAGTCGGTAAGTGAAGATGATGTGATAAAGAGCGCGTTCATCTGCAAGGACAATGTTATCCCGGCAATGAACGAACTCCGGAAACATATAGACAAAGCGGAGACTCTTACAGCGTCGGAATACTGGGCGATACCCACTTACGGCGAGCTGCTGTTTAACGTAAGATGAGGAAGATAAACGAAGAATGCGGGGTGTTCGGCATTTACTCCGACACTCCGATCGACGCGGCGCACGAGGTCTATCTCGGATTGTATGCACTCCAGCACCGCGGGCAGGAAAGCTGCGGTATCTCGGTATGCGACGACGGCATAATGCGGCACCGGAAAGGTGCGGGGCTTGTGCATGAAGTCTTTGGCGAAGCCGACTTGCAGGTGTTAGGCGCGGGAAATATCGCTGTCGGCCATGTGCGCTACTCCACCACGGGCGGCGGCTCTCCCGAAAACTTCCAGCCCCTTGTCGTGCGCCACATCAAGGGCAATATGTCCCTCGCGCACAACGGCAATCTCACCAACGCGGAGCAGCTCCGGCGGAAATTTGAGCTGAACGGCGCGATATTCCACGGCACTTCCGACACCGAAGCTATTGCCTATTCCATAGTCGCGGCGCGGCTGAAATGCGGCTCCACCGAAGAAGCTGTGGAGCTTGCAATGAACGACATCAAGGGCGCGTATTCCTGCGTGCTGATGACCGCCACAAAGCTGATAGCGTTCCGTGACCCGAACGGGTTCAGACCGCTTGTTCTCGGCAAAACCAACAGCGGGTATATCGCGGCATCGGAATCCTGCGCTATCGAGAGCGTGGGTGGAACGGTGCTCCGGGACGTGAAGCCGGGCGAGATAGTGGTTATCGGAAGCGACGGTCTGCGCAGCATAGAAACGCACTGCGGCAAAAGGCAAAGTCTCTGCGTGTTCGAGTGCATCTATTTTGCAAGACCCGACTCGGTGATAGAGGGAATGCCGGTTCACGAATGGCGAATGAGCGCGGGAAAGGCGCTTGCAAGATCTGCTCCGGCAGATGCGGATATCGTGATAGGAGTCCCGGATTCCGGCATTGGCGCTGCACTCGGTTACTCAGCCGAAAGCGGCATACCCTACGCCACCGGCTTCGTCAAGAACCGCTACATCGGGCGCAGCTTCATTCAGCCAAAACAGTCCGAACGCCGCGACGCTGTGCGCATAAAGCTGAACGCTGTGGCAAGTGCGGTAGCCGGGAAACGCGTGGTAATGGTAGATGATTCGATAGTTCGCGGAACGACGAGCGCCCGGATAGTGGGACTGCTCAGAAGCGCAGGCGCAAAGGAAGTCCATGTGCGCATATCCTCACCGCCGTTCCGGTTCCCGTGTTACTTCGGAACGGACATCGACTCGCAGGAAAACCTTATAGCGTGCAGATTCACGGACACCGCCGAAATTGCAGAAGCAATAGGCGCAGACAGTCTCGCGTACCTCTCTGTCGAAGACGCAAAAAAGCTGACGAGTTGTGATATATGCCACGGCTGCTTCACCGGAGAATATCCGGCAGACGTGAGCGGCTGCGGCGAAAAGAACAAATTCGAGCAAAAAATACATAAATAATTGATAATTGACAATTGACAATTGATAATTGTGGTGTCGCTCCGCGACGATCTGAATCGTGACGAAACGCCAAAGAACAGCAAACAAACTGAAATAAATGTGTAGAAACTAAAACAAGCAATGGGGCTTGACGGAGGATAACTCTGTCATGCCCCTTTGCATTAAGAAAGGAAGATGACTTATGGTTGAAGTAAACGAAATGCTTCAAACGGTTGACAACGAAATTTTCGGCATCTGGTACCTCATCGGAGCCGCGCTTGTTTTCTTTATGCAGGCGGGCTTCGCAATGGTCGAGACAGGCTTTACCCGTGCGAAAAACGCGGGCAACATCATAATGAAGAACCTCATGGACTTCTGCATCGGCACCGTCGTGTTCGCACTTCTCGGCTTCGGTCTTATGATGGGTGAGGACGTTCTCGGCGGGTTCTGCGGAATGCCGACACTCGGCGTATTCACCGACTACGCGCATTTCGACTGGTCGCCCTTCGTGTTCAATCTCGTGTTCTGCGCGACTGCGGCAACTATCGTTTCCGGCGCAATGGCTGAGCGCACGAAGTTCCTGTCGTACTGCATCTATTCGGGCGTTATCAGCCTCGTGATCTACCCGATAGAAGCACACTGGGTATGGGGCGGCGGCTGGCTCGTTCAGCTCGGTTTCCACGACTTCGCGGGTTCTTGTGCGATACACATGGTAGGCGGTGTCTGTGCGATAATCGGTGCGGCAATGGTAGGTCCGCGTATCGGCAAATTCGACAAGAACAAAAAACCGAAAGCTATCCCCGGACACTCCCTCACTCTCGGCGCACTCGGCTGCTTCATTCTCTGGTTCGGCTGGTACGGCTTCAACGGCGCGGCTGCGACTTCCGGTGGTCAGCTCGGCTCGATATTCGTAACGACTACGATAGCTCCCGCTGTCGCAACAGTTGTATGTATGATATTCACTTGGCTGCGCTACGGCAAGCCCGATGTTTCCATGTGCCTGAACGCTTCTCTTGCGGGACTTGTGGGAGTAACGGCAGGCTGTGATGTTGTAGATGCGCTCGGCTCCGCGATAATCGGTATCGTGTCCGGATTGCTCGTTATATTCGGCGTGTGGTTCCTCGATAATGTGCTCAGGATCGACGATCCTGTGGGCGCTGTGGCAGTCCACTTCTGCAACGGCGTGTGGGGTACTCTTGCAGTCGGACTTCTCGCGAACCCGGAAGTTCCCGGCTACGCTCTTGCAAACGCAAACGGCGATACACTCGCGGGTCTGTTCTACGGCGGCGGCGCCGAGCTGCTCGGACTGCAGGCTCTCGGATTCGTGACTGTTGCGGCATGGACGGCAGCCTGCATCACCGTAACATTCCTCGTGATCAAGAAAACTATCGGTCTGCGCGTCAACCGCCACGAGGAGATTGTGGGACTTGACGCTACCGAACACGGCTTGCAGTCCTCCTACGCTGACTTTATCCCGTCAATGCACATCGAGACGACAGCTTCCGGCAAGGAAAAGGAAGTCGCAAACGTTATCCCGGTTGTATCGGAAGAAAAGGCTGTGCCTGTAACTCACCGCAAGGCTGAAAACACCGCGTCCGATGTGAAGATGACAAAGGTTGACATAATCACATCTATGGAGAAGTTCGATCAGCTCAAATCCGCGCTCTACGCTATCGGCATCACAGGTATGACCGTGACGAACACTATGGGCTGCGGAATGCAGAAAGGCAAGACCGAATACTACCGCGGAGTTGCAGTCACACCGCAGCTTCTCCCGAAAGTAAAGGTCGAAGTCGTTGTCTGCAAGGTGCCTGTCGAAGATGTGGTAAGTGCCGCTAAGAATGCGCTTTATACCGGCAATATCGGTGACGGAAAGATCTTCGTTTACGACGTCGAGGACGTTATGAAGATACGCACCGGCGAGTCGGGGTATGATGCGCTGCAGGATAATGCATAAACAGATAACGATCCCTTTATATAGTTGGCTGAAAAGACAGGAGCGCTGCTCATTACGGGCGGCGCTCCTGCCTTATTCTTTACGGAAATATTGACAAACCTTCCGCCTTATGATAAAATAAGATCAGGCAATGGCGCCGGGAATTTATGGTATTCCCGGTGCCGCTTTGTATTATGTGAGGTGTACGATATGGCAGCATTTGACAGGATAAATTCGGGCATTTCCGAAATGGATACGGCACTCGACAGCATACGGCTCGGCGACAATGTCGTGTGGAGAATATCGGAACTGGCGGAATTCCGTGCATTCGTGACGCCGTTCATAGCACAGGCGATACGGGATAAACGCAGCATAGTTTATTTTCGTTACGCGGACACCGAGCCGCTGACCGGTTACTTTACTGAAATAAAAAGAGTTCTGATACCGCTTTCTCACAGATTCGAGACGTTCGCGGCGGACATTCATAACGTTATTGAAAAAGAAGGCAGAGAGGTCTTCTATATTTTCGACTGCCTTTCCGAGCTTCAGACGGCTTGGGCGACAGACCTTATGATGGGCAACTTTTTCAAGGTGACCGCACCGTTTCTTTCCTCGCTCGACTGTGTTTCGTACTTCCCGATAAAACGCGGAAAACACTCGCTCGGTTCGGTCAGTAAAATACTCGGTACAGCACAGATCTTTCTTGATGTATATTCCGACAAAAGGAATTACTATATCCGACCCGAAAAAGTGCATGACAGAAATTCCGGCACAATGTTCCTTCCGCATACCTACGAACCGGCTACGGGTGAGTTCAGACCGATACTCGACGGCGTGAGGTCGAGCAGGTTCTACTACACAATGGGCAACGCCCAGAGGGCGACTGATGAACGCTACATCGACTCCTGGGACAGGTTCTTCAATCATGTCAAGCGGGAATACCGCAGAGGTGAGGACGTGAGCGAAGAGTGCAGCCGTATGTGCAATATCATAATGAGCCGCGACGAAAAAATGCGCGATATGATAAAGCGGAACTTCACGCCGGAGGATTATTTTGCAGTCCGCGACCACATGATCGGCACGGGAATGATCGGCGGGAAAGCCTGCGGTATGCTGCTTGCACGGGCGATAATCCGTAATAAAGAGCCGGATATCGCGGAGGTCATCGAGCCGCACGATTCGTTCTACGTCGGCTCGGACGTGTACTACACATACATCGTTGACAACGGGTTCTGGGAGCTTCGCGTAAAACAGCGCACTGACGAAGGGTACTTCACTCTTGCGGAAGAGTTTGCGGACAGGCTGATGAACGGCAGCTTCTCCGATACTATGCGTGAGCAGTTCACCCACATCATCGAGTATTACGGAAATGACCCATACATCGTCCGTTCCAGCAGTATCCTTGAGGACGGCTTCGGGAACGCTTTTGCGGGCAAGTACGAGTCGGTCTTCTGCCCTAACCGAGGAACGCCGGAGGAGCGCCTTTCCGAGCTTGAAGCAGCAATAAAAACAGTCTATGCAAGTTCCATGAGCCTGTCCGCGCTGGACTACCGCAAGCGCCGCGGGCTTGACAAACGGGACGAACAAATGGCACTTCTGGTGCAGAGGGTCTCCGGTTCCTATTACGGCGATTACTATATGCCCTGCGCCGCAGGAGTCGGCTACTCATACAGTCCGTACCGCATACTGCAAAGCTCCGATCCGTCGGCGGGTATGCTGCGGCTCGTTATGGGACTCGGAACATCGGCTGTTGACCGAAAGGAAGGTTCATACCCGCGTATCGTCAGCCTTGATATTCCGGAACGAACTACCCATACCTCCTCCGCAGACCGACACAGGTTCTCACAAGGCAACGCCGAGCTCGTCAATGTCACTGCACGCCGCATTGAGCAGCTGCCGCTCCGCGTCATCGAGCCGGTGATTCCGAAGTATGTCGGTGATCTCCTGCTTGAACACGACTTTGACGCGGAGAGCAGGCTGCGCGAAATGGGAAGGCGGCAGGACGTGCGATTCATATCCTGCAAAGGCATTGTCGAAAACAAGGAAATAATGGAGCGTATGCGCCGCCTTATGCAGTGCATACAGCGTGAATACGGAAATCCAGTCGATATCGAGTTCACCATAAACATCTCGGACAACGGCGAATATTCAATAGACCTGCTGCAATGCCGCCCCTTGCAGGTAATGAACAGCACGGGCGGAACGCTGATACCTGACAATATCCCGCAGCAGAATATCCTGCTCGAAAGCATCGGCGCGTCAATGGGGATATCCCGTACCGCAAAGCTCGATATCATTGTGTATGTTGACCCGGTGAAATATTACGAAATGCCATACAGCAAGAAGAACGCGGCTGCAAGCCTCGTCGGGAAGATAAACTGGCATTACCGCAGCAAGGACAAGCACATGATGCTCATAGTCCCGGGACGTGTGGGTACTTCGTCGCCGGAGCTGGGAGTTCCGACTGCATTTGCGGATATCAGCGAGTTCAGCATTATCTGCGAGGTCGAAGAGACAAAGGCGGGCTATAACCCCGAACTGTCCTACGGCAGCCATATATTCCAGGACCTTGTGGAAGCCGGAATACTCTACACTGCCGTATTCCGCAATGAAAAGACGCTGCATTACTCACCGGAGAGGCTGTCGGACTGCACAGACCTGACACCGGGATTTGACAGCGGAAACGAGCTCTCTGATATCGTGAAAGTGTATGATGTCAGCGGCAGGGATTGCATGGTGTATAACGATGTGACAAACGGGCATTTGCTGATAACAATATGATATTAAGAAAGGTAATGTCTGAGCGGTATCTGCCGCGAAAATGTGACTGCTGCGGACGATACTTTGTACTGAAGCGCGAATTTTACTCAAACTGCTGCAAGCGTCCGGTCAAGGGACAGCCGGACAAGTGCTGCCGAGATCTCGGTCATCGTAAGAAGTTCAACGACAAGCTAAAGACTGCCCCGATCTGGAGTGTATATCACAAGGCTTACAAGGCGCACACGGCAGAATGCCGTAAAGAAGGTTTCAAAAAGCGCGCACGGACGCGCGCATAAAAGAAACCTTCGATATGCCCCGGTATCTCAAAAAGAAGATGACACAAGCTGAGTTTCAGAAATGGGCGGATTATGCTATAGATATGCGGACTAAGGCGCTCGGCTGTGATGTTGATTATGATGAGTATGTTAAGGAATGAAAAAATAGTATTACCTGCCGGATCGGGAGTTAGTCTAATATAACCAAATATCTCAAGCGCCGCTTCAAAGCTTACAGATATATGTTACAAAGATCATTTCAATCTGTTGACAAAGTGGCGTGACGTATGCTATCATATAAATGACCAAAGTTGAAATTGGTCATTTAACACGGAAGGAGAATCGGTGTGCCTGTAATATTCACAGAAGAACAGCGTGATGATCTTCGCAAAAGAATAAAGGATAACGCTCTGAAACGCTTTAAGGAAAAGGGCGTACGAAAGACGACCGTTGCCGAGCTCGCACAAAGTGTGGGCATAGCGAAGGGTACATTCTATAATTTCTACAAGTCAAAAGGCGAGCTTACGGCAGATATACTTGCGGATTTTGATAAAGCTTCGGAAGCGCAGCTGCGTGAACAGCTTGAAAAGAACGGCAGGATACATATCGACAGGCTGTTTGAGGTTTATCGTAATGTTTTCAGACCCGAAACTGCATTTTCATTTCATTTTTCTCCAGATGATATCGCGTGGATGCAGGAGACCGAGGAGACTAAGCACTATTTTGAACCCGAATACGGCATAAAGACGGCAAAACTGCTGTTTGAACATGTTGACGGAATACGAAGCGATATCGACTTGGAATATATAGTCAATTTTGCAAAGCTGATAAATCTTATGATCGAAAACCGCACGTCGTTTTGCGAGGGAGCTTTTGATAAGAATATATCGACGGTGATGCAGATGATGCTGAGTCATCTGAAAGAATAGAAAGGAACGCATCATGTTCATAGAAATGGAGAATATCGTGAAAAAATACGGCAGCGGTGAGAATACGCTCTATGCGCTGAACCATGCAAGTCTGTCATTGGAAAAGGGCGAATTCTGCGTGATACTCGGTCCCTCGGGTTCGGGAAAAAGCACTCTGCTGAACATTCTCGGCGGGCTCGACAGTGCAGATGAGGGCAGGCTGAAAGTAGGCGGTGAGGAGCTTTCTTCGATGCCGAAAAAGGCGCTTGCAAAGTACCGCAGAGAAAAGGTGGGCATAGTTTTTCAGACATATAATCTTATCGGAGAGCTTACAGTGAGAGAGAATGTCAGGGTGGTGTCGGATATATCGGAAAATTCCCTTGATACTGAGGAATTGCTTGACGAACTGGGACTTCAGAAGCACAAGACGCATTTTCCCTCCGAGCTTTCCGGCGGTCAGCAGCAGCGGTGTGCAATAGCAAGGGCGATAGTGAAAAATCCCGGTATTTTACTGTGTGACGAGCCTACGGGCGCACTGGATTCATCGTCATCGAGAGATGTTCTTCAGCTTTTGCAGGAAGTCAATGAAAAGTACGGCACAACGGTAGTTCTTATCACTCACAATGAGGCAATAGCCGGAATGGCTGACCGTGTTGTGCGCATACACGACGGAAAGATAACAGAGAACAATGCAGGTTCCGGAAAGTCCGTAAGGGAGTTGATGTTCTGATGACGCTGAACAGAAAGCTGCTGCGAAGTACACGAAAAAATCTGTCCTTTTATCTTACTGCATCGCTCATCACTGCGCTTACAATAATGCTTTGGGTAGGTGCTTTTTCCGTTGCCGAAACGCTCAAATGTACCTATACCGACCTGTTTGATAAAGCCCGACTTGAGGACGCTTGCTTCACGGTTTCAAACGATATTTCAGATGATGAGGCATCTGCTCTTGAAAATGTATATGCTGTCACTCTTGAAAAGCAGGAATACAGGAATACGACAGTCGGAGAGACCCGTCTGCGTGTTTTTGCCGATACCGAAAAGATCGATCTTACACAGATAACAGATGGCACAGGCATTTCGGGAAGGGGCGATGCGCTCATCACCTTCAATTACGCGAAGGCAAACGGTATCAATATAGGTGATGATATCGAGCTTTTCGGACAGACCTTCAAAGTCTGCGGATACTGTATAAAGCCGGATTATGCGGCAATGTATGCCGAGTTTACCGATTCGTTCCCCGACAGTGAGAATTTCGGCATAGCTGTAATAAGTCGGGACGATATGGAAAATACAGGCGGCTGTTCCGGCTTCTGGTCAGTCAGATATTCCGATAGTGAAAAGGAAGCCGATTTCAGAAAGCACATCTATGAGACATACGGCACACTGCAATATATCCGCAGAAATGAGAATCCGCGAACGGGTATGCTGCTGTCATCGGCGGAAGATATCAAGGCTGAGTTTTCGGTTTACAGCCCGATAATAATGCTGGTGGTGATAGTGGTCACAGCAATGGTACTCAGCAGGACTGTAAAGCGAGAGAGCAAAAGCATCGGCACTCTTATGGCGCTGGGTTACAGCAAAGGCGAGCTCGTGAAGCACTATATTATGTATGCGCTGGTACCTTCCGTGCTGGGTGATATCCTCGGAGCATTGGGGTGTATCCCCTTTTCAAAGCTGTTCTGTGCGTATATGTTCAGCTTTGCGGAGCGTATCGAGTATAATGTGAATATACCCGTTCCGATATTCGTTGCTGCCCTGCTGATACCGCCTGCCGTTTACAGCCTTACTGCATTCATCGTTATCGGCAGGTGTATGAAAACCGACGTTGTAATGCTCCTGAAGGACGGCGGCAAAACCAAGACTTCACACGCTCTGCGGAACAGTAAAATGCGTTTCAGGCTGCTGTATAATATCCGGACTGTCATCGCAAACAAAGGCAGAAGCATTACTCTTATCGTGGGGATAGCCGCTGCAACTATGGCTGTTATGGTCAGCGGTCTGTATCAGCACGCTTATGATGATTTTCTCGACAATAAAGTTCCGAAGGCAATGCTGGGAGGAGAGTACGAATACGGTTTTACAGACTTTCAGAGTGGAAATCCCTACGGTGACTATGCCATATTCGATATGAGCTTTGCGGTAAAGGGTACGGACAGTATGTTCAACCTGATCGGCTATGACGAGGACTGCGGACTTATGCAGGCTGAGACTGTTTCCGGTGAGCCTATGGTCTATGGCGGTTATTATATGACATCAGCCGCCGCAAGGCTTTTCGGTGTGCAAAAGGGTGACCGTCTGACATTTTTCAACCTGCTTTCAATGGAGGAAAGCACTGTCACCATAACCGATATAATAAGGAACGATGTGCTCTCTCTTGTGGTCACAAGCAAGGCGAACGCTGCCGCGATACTTCACCGCAGCGAGAACGAATACAACGTCATAATCAGCAAAGAGCCGCTTGATATTCCGCAGGAGCTTCTGAGCAAAAGCGCATCACTTGAGGATTACCGCATCAGCAGTGAGAATGCCTTCCGCACTGCGACTGTCGTTTTGTATATCGTCAAGGTCATAGGAGCGCTGATATGTGTGCTTGTGGTGGTAATGCTTGCGGGAATGATAGTCGAGGAGAACCGCAGAAGCATATCGCTGCTTGAAGTACTCGGCTATGAACGCCGTGAGATACGCAGTCTGATACTGTCGTCAAATCATCTTCTGGTGCCTGCAGGCTTTCTGCTCGGCGTACCCTTAGGTATAGCGCTTTCAGATATGATAGCCGCAGCAAATGCACAGACGAGCGGTATGTTTATGACTATTGAGCTTACACCGGGGATATTACTGACAGGTATGCTGTTTGTAGGTGCGGCGTATATACTTTCGCTGTTGTTTGCGGGCAGAAAACTGCGCAAGGTGAATATGGTCGAGTGTCTGAAAGAAGACAGGGAATAAGGGCTGAGAGTCAGGAATGAGCTGTGGTTTTCCGAACGAATAAATATATCCTGCATATTTATTCTTTTTTCTCCGAAACATATTTCCGGAAGCCGATCAGCAGCGCAGCAAACATAACTATTGCACCGAGGCTTTTATTCGATGTACCTATGCCGTTGGTTATCGCGTAATTGCCGATAAGCCGTACAGAATTGAACACCCACATAAATATCAGAAGATTGAAAATACAGTACTATTTCTGTATTTTATCTTTTCCACATCTTTATCCTCCGTTTCATAGATTAGCATTTGCTAACTCGTATATATTACCACATTTTCTTTGATATGTCAACCTGGAAATACAGTTTTGTACTGTAGCAAAGATATTGACATTTCGCACTTAATGTGTTATTATAAATCAGTTAGCAGAAACTAACACAAAGGTGAACATATGAAAACTCAACAATACAGATACACAAAAGACGGCTTTGAAGCAGTGCTGTACGATGCCGAAAACGGCGACGACAGACTGCTAATTGTGATACAAGGCTTGAAGGGGCTGGAACTGCCGACGAAATACGCGGAGATGTTCGCAGATAAGGGTTATTCTGCGCTTGCGATGTCATATTACGGCGGTGAGGGTCAGCCTTCTGCAATGCGCGCGATACCGCTGGAACAGTTCCGTACAGCCTGCGAGACTTTGAAGAATTACGAAAACGGCAGGTTCCGCCGCTTCGGCATTTACGGCAACTCCAAAGGCGCGGGAATCGCACTGCTTGCCGCGAGCGCAGTCCCTGACATTTCCCTCGTGATCGCGGCATCATCATTCGGTCATATAATGCAGGGAAACGGCGGAAAGAACCTGTCCCCGTGCAAGGCTATGGTCTCGCTTGACGTCAAAGATTTTCCCTATGTTCCGAATAAGGGCGTTTTCGGTGCATTTTTGAAACGCTGTGTAAAAGAACATAATGTCCGCCTTCTTTATTTCTTTGACGAGTGGGAAAGAAAAGGGACTTCCGAAAATGAGATACCGGTCGAAAAAGCAGGCGGCGACATACTGTTCCTGACATCGACAAATGATGAGTCCGTTCCAGCAAAACGTGACGCGGAAATGCTCATTTCACGATTGCAGCGAACTGATTTTGCACATTCGTACAGACACATAAACTTTGAAAACGGCAGTCACAATCTCGGTTACTTTCCGATAAACAACAACCTTCTCCCACAAGAGAAGAAGTACCCCGCTGAATGTCAGAAAGCAAGAGAAAAAGCACTTGAAATAATACTGCAAACGCTCGGAAAATGGAGCGTGGAATAAGGAGAACAAAATGGATATAAGATCACCGAAAGCAGTAATAGGCGCAAACTCATGGGGCGGCGCCGCATACGGAAAGCTCCTTCGCGGCAGCAGCGTTGACAATGCTACTATCAAAAAAGCAATGGATACCGCAAAAGAAAAAGACCTGCTTATTTTCGACCTTGCGCAGGATTACGGACTTGGCAAGGCGCAGAAAATGATAGGCGAATTCGGTACCGATGATATTTATATATCGGCGAAGTTCACACCCGGAAAAAAGTATGTTCCCGGACAGGTGCGAAAGTCGCTGGAGCGCGACCTGTCAGAGTTCAGGCGGGACTATGTGGACATTTACTGGCTGCACCTCCCGACAGATATCGAGCAAAACCTTGCCGAGATCATCGCTCTTTACAACGAAGGAAAGATACGCCATATCGGGATTTCGAATTTCAATCTCGTCGAATGCAGGAGAGCGAAAGCGATACTCGATCACTCGGGAATACCGCTCTACGGCGTGCAGAACCACTACAGCCTCATCAGCCGTGAATGGGAGCAAAGCGGCGTGGTCACATGGTGCAAGGAAAACGGTATCTCTTTCTGGGCTTGGGCAGTCCTCGAAGAAGGTATGCTGACTGACCCGAGAGTCAAAACAAAGGGATCAATCATGAAGCTTATCTTCAGCAGGAAGAAGAAGAAACTGCGCCCGCTTTACGCAGCGATGAACCGTGTCGGGAAACGGCATAATATCACCATTCCGCAGGTAGCGGAGGCTTTCTGCGCAAACAAGGGAATCGTCCCGATATGCGGCTGCCGCAAACCGTATCAGGTCGAGCAGCTTTGCGAGGCTGTCAATACAAAGCTGTCGCCGAAGGAAATGCGGTTTCTTGAAACTGTTGCTGATAAGGTGAATGTAAGGATCCTCGGCGCTGATATGTTCAGGTTCGCTGTGAAAAAATAATTCACACGACAAGTCCTGCGACTATAAAAACTAATAAGATAAATATTAAATGGTACGATTACGACAAATATAGTGATGACAGCCGGAACTGCGCTTGTTGTGGCTGACACGCTCGCAAAACACCATTCACATGAGCATATACACACATTCACACATACGCACGATGGCTCAACGCACACGCATACCGTGACCCACAGCCACGGACACACGCACTATGTCACCGATGACAGGCACGGTCATATGCACAGTACAAAGGAGCTTGAAAAACTGCTGCCTGTACAGCATAATTAAAGCAATACCGCACAAGGAAACTCACGCTCTTTGTGCGGTATTGCCTTAAAATAAAAAAGGCTAATCTTTGCTCTTGAAAAATCTCATCAGGTCTATCAGCCTGCTTATTAAAGATTTTCACCTAATAATTCCGGCATCTCTTGATGTCTTTTTCGTTATGCCCATATCTTCATAGAAGATCAAAACATTTTTTGAAAATTTTTTATTTTTCTCTTGACTTTTAATAGTCAGTCTTTCTGTAAGCAACATTCATTACCTTTTTGTTGGTTTTCTGTGCATACCTCACGGCCTTGTAAGCACCTCCCTCATCTCGCTCAATACAGCAAATCACAAGGTCTGACCGATCAACCATTGACCGGTTACGCTGCCCGAATGCCGAGCGAAAATGCCCACTGTCAAATACTTCTATTTCATCATAGTAGTCCTCAAAGCTCGCTTTGTTGTTGGAATACTCGGCTGTCATATACGGAAGCACAAGCACCAGCGCACTGTTAGCGTCATCAACGGCTTTCTTCGCTCTGAGAACTGTTGAAGCTACCATTTGGTCGAACTCGCCATTTCTCCCGACAAGGAACTCCACATATTCCCTACTTCTGATAAGCTCACGAATAATTTTTTCAAGCCGTTCCTCCGCTTCAAAGGGACGGTCTATTTGTCTGGGACCGAAAAAGCTGACTGTAAATGTATTCATATTCTCACTGATATTTATAGCAAGTTTAAATTGTCATTAACTATAATTATACCTATTTGTAGTAGGTATGTCAAGGCAAATTGCAATAATGAATAGGTAGAATTTCGCTTGTATATATTATAATTATATACAGGTGGTGATTTTAATGATAGATTCTGACTTTATTTCGGACAGAATAGCTATGCTCCGAACAGCAAAGAATGTTTCCGCAAGAGATATGAGTCTTAGTTTAGGACAGAGCCAAAGTTATATCAACAACATAGAAAACAAGAAATCCTTGCCTTCAATGCAGATGTTTTTGTACATTTGCGAGTATCTTAGTATTACTCCCAAAGATTTCTTTACGGAAGATGTTGATGACCCACACCTGATGAATGAGGTCATTGATCTTTTAAAAACACTTTCTGCAAAACAGCTTGAAATGCTTATGGAAATTGCAAAAGAAATGAAATAACATATAAAACGCAAACGCGGTCAGCCCGATATTACCGGACTGACCGCGTTATTATCAACATCAGCATTTACATCTTACTCACTGTTGATGATACCGTTTTTCTTCACCTGTATGACGCTTCTGATGGCTCAGAATATCATAAAACAAAGTATTCATAGTCGTTATAACGACTATGCTTTTTACTTTTCTTCCTTTTTTGACGATGCTTCTGCATTGACAATCTCTGCCGCAGTGAATGAATGTGCGTTCTTAACATGATCGACGTACATATCGCGTATTGCATGTATCTCGCCGAGTCCGCGAAGTACAGGGATTACTTCAAATCCATCGTTTGTAAGGATAGTCTTCCATGAATCATCTGCGTTACCTGTCATATCGTTGTTAGCATGATCACCGGCAACTACCATAAGCGGTTCGAGAACTACGCGCCTGTAACCGCCTGCCTTGACCGCCATTACGATGTCATCAATGGACGGTTCCGCTTCGACTGTACCGATGAAGTAATCGTAGAAACCCGCATCTCTTATCTTGCTTTGGAGCTTTGCATAAGCAGCATTGGAAGAGTGCTCGGTGCCATGACCCATGAATACCACAGCCGTCTCACCGTCAATGTACTCGGAAGTCGCGGCGGTTATCGCAGTTATGACATTTGCATAATCCTCGTCGCTTGTTAGAAGCGGAAAGCCGACTTTTACGCTGTCGAACTTGTCAGTATGCGCCTTTACGACTTCCATAAGATCGTCATATTCAAATCCACTCATAACGTGTGTCGGTTGAACGATGATCTCTTTCACTCCGTCGTCTTCAAGGCGCTTGAATGCCTTTTCAACATTGTCAATCTCCAGTCTGTCGCGTTGTTTGAGTTTGTTAATGATTATCCGACTGGTGAACGCACGCCGCACTTCCATGTCGGGATTCGCGTTCTGTATCGCTGCTTCGATAGCACCGATCGTAGCATTAAGACTGTCGATGTAGCTCGTTCCAAAACTAACCGTAAGGATAACGGGCTTTGATACTATATGATCAGTTAATATTGTGTTATTGTCCATAATCATTTCACTATCACCACCGTAAGATAACCGCAGTCGGTAATTTCACCTATATTGCGGTACAATTTCTGGTCAGGTAAGCCGCAGCTTTCGACTGCAAATACAGTGCAACTGTCCGGCAGCATTACCTTAATTTCCGACAGCTTCCTGCCGCTTTTCATTATGACCTTTGTTCCTCCCCAATCGATCATTTCCCGTGCGTTTTCGTATTGCGCGGGTATTATTGTAAGCGGTTGTCTGCCCTCCGTAAGCTGGATATTCAGCTCCGCAGCAGCGGCACAGAAACTCGGTACGCCCGCGCACATTTTCGTTTCATATCCCATTTTGGCAAGCTCCGCAGCTATGTATGTACAGGACGAATACAGCGACACATCGCCAATATTCAGCATTGCGACATCCTGACCGTTTGCAAGATAAACGGCAAGTTGTTCCGCAATTCTGTAATGGTTTTCGTGCTGTGCGATCCGATCGTACTTCATCGGGAAGTCAAGCGGAACTATCGTCTTTCCTGCCATATCAACCGCCTTCTCGGCAATTGAAAGCGCCAGCATATTTTCGCCTTTGGTTCTGGGAGCTGCCACTACAGGGCAGCTCTTTATTATTCGCACAGCTTTAAGTGTGAGCAGCTCCGGGTCGCCGGGACCTACGCTCACACCGTAAAATGTTCCGTTCAACGCTCATTCCTCCGTTCAAAAAAGTATTGTCCCGACGCTTCGTTATATTGAGCAGAAACACCGAATGCAGTATCTATAGCCCCGCTTTCGGCGATCACAGAAGGCGGTGAGAACATCACGACCTTTCCGTCGTTTATCACGGCAAGCTTTTTATTCTGTTTTCGCTCTTTTCCTTGCACTTTTATTATACCACATTTCTCCCTGTTTGGCTATATTAACGGGTTATTTTGTTCGTGAGGAGAGATTAAATATCCAATGCAGGTTTTATTCGTTATCTTTTGAACGCTTTCTGCGGGACAAATAATGCTTTTTAATTGCCGGTATGATTCTGCTGACAACCACCGCTGCAATTATTATCAGGAACATCACACGGACTGCAGGCATAGGGTCTATACGTTCAGGCTCTGCTTTCGGTTCCACGGATATTTCGGTTGCCGCCGTCGTCGTTATCGCGGCAGTTCGGGGTGTCGCAGCCGCTGAAGTTGCTGCGGCCGTTGTAATTGCAGCTGTTCCGACAGGCCTGACCGCGGCAGTTGCGACCTCGGTCACAGCCAGCTCTGGGTGCTTTTCGAGGAGATAGATATACCCCTGAAATCCGCCGCCCATATCATTTATGTCACATGTTCGGGTTCGCCAATATATCGGTGTAACACTGTCGGATTCCGAGATAGTGACGGTATCGCCGTCTATGCTTTCAACGACCGCGACATGACCGTATGAACCGAGATCCCAGCAGGCTATCGCTCCGAGCCGTGGCTCGTTACCGCGTTCGTAGCTGTCATTCGGATTGCTGCTAACGCCGTCGTTCGGGAACCAATGCGCCGACGAGCCGTGACA
>Ga0256405_10001634_pt1 | contig 59373 bp, 51 predicted proteins | sample RumenRJG_02DNA_FD_189096 | JGI IMG/M metagenome (GOLD analysis project Ga0256405, IMG submission 189096) | Bovine rumen microbial communities from Lethbridge, Alberta, Canada - RJG_02 | ecosystem: Host-associated > Mammals > Digestive system > Stomach > Rumen | place: Canada: Alberta... | reverse complement strand
CAAGGGAAACCTTGGTACTGCGCCATCTTAATTGCCAAAACGCATCAATAATGCTACATCTTAATTGCCGAAGAATGCTATATGTTATTTTTCTTAAAAATGTTGCATGAAAATTTGCTGATTACAACTTTTTACAGAATTAATGTTTTTTCATAGAGTGATTGATGATATGTATGGTAATTAGCAGGGCATGGGATAGTAGGTGGTTAATTATTGGTTACAAGAAGATTCATAAAGAACCCTTGCAACAGTCTATCCTGATTGTTTTCTGAAGATAGAATAGTTGCAAGGGTTTGTATAGAAGTAGTATGCTCGAGTGCCAGTCTGCTATTTCTGCAAACAGGCAATGAGCTCTTCTGTATTGACTAATTTTTGCTCACCTGTGGCCATATCTTTGAGCGTCACTTTTCCTGCTGCTATTTCGTTCTCACCTGCAAGTGCAACAAAAGGAATTTTCTTAGCATTGGCATAGCTCATCTGTTTTTTCATCTTTGCTTTGTCTGGATAGACTTCTACGCGTATTCCGGCCTTTCTTACTTCAGCCGCAATGGGAAGACAGTATGCCGTCTCCTTCTCGCCAAAGTTGATAAAAAGCAATTGAGTTGTGCTTATGGCTTCCGTTGGGTAAAGGTCAAGTGCGTTGAGGACGTCGTAGATGCGGTCAGCACCAAAAGAGATACCCACTCCCGACAGGCCTGGCATACCGAAGATGCCGGTGAGGTTGTCGTATCTTCCACCACCAGTGATGCTTCCCATCGGTGTATCAAGTGCCTTCACTTCAAATATGGCACCGGTGTAATAGTTCAGTCCACGTGCGAGGGTAAGATCGAATTGAATCTCATTTTTCAAGCCAATTTCTTTCAACGTGCCAAGGATGAACCGCAGTTCCTCAACACCTTTTTTCCCAATTTCCGAATCCTTGAGCACCTCTTTTATCGTGTTGAGCTTTTCCTCGTTGGTTCCGCTAAGTGCTATGATGGGCTGAAGTTTTTCGATGGCATCCTCGCTGATGCCATCCTGACGCAATTCATCGTTGACACTATCTATGCCGATTTTTTCTAATTTGTCAATCGCAACGGTGATGTCGACAATCTTTTCAGCCTCCCCAATAACTTCAGCGATTCCCGAAAGTATTTTGCGGTCATTGATTTTGATTTGAACGCGAACGCCAAAACGCTGAAATACAGTGTCGATAATCTGCATCAGCTCTACCTCATTGAGCAGAGAGTCGGACCCTACGACATCGGCATCACACTGATAAAACTCTCTATAACGGCCCTTCTGTGGACGGTCTGCGCGCCACACTGGCTGTATCTGATAGCGCTTGAAGGGGAGCTGGAGTTCATCACGATGCATGACGACATAGCGGGCGAAAGGTACGGTGAGGTCATAGCGGAGTCCTTTTTCGCAAAGGCGGGTCTGCAGATACAGTGTATTGCGCCCCATGAGCTCTTCGTCGCTGATATTTTTCAAATAGTCTCCAGAGTTGAGAATTTTAAAAAGCAGTTTGTCTCCTTCTTCGCCATATTTGCCCATCAATGTGTGCAGGGTCTCCAAAGCTGGAGTTTCTATCTGCTGAAAGCCGTAAAGTGCATATACTTCCTTTATGGTGTTGAAAATGTAGTTTCTTTTTGCCATCTCTTCAGGACCGAAGTCTCTGGTGCCTTTGGGGATGCTGGTATTGTTTGCCATAATGTTTTCGTTTACAATGTTAAATTAGAACAAGCGTCCTGCCTTGTAAGGCGAGGACGCTGTGGGTGCTGTTTTATTTCTTTCTGACGATTGTCTGCTCACGGTCCGGACCGATAGAGATGATGCCGATAGGAGTCTCAAGGAAGTCCTCAAGGAATTTGATATAGTTTTTGAAGGCATCGGGAAATTGTTCTTCCGAAGTGAACTTCGTCATGTCTGTCTTCCATCCGGGGAATTCCTTATAGATGGGTTTGACATCATCGATAGAGTAGGGGAGTTCATCGGTTACCGTGCCATCCTTGAGTTGATAACCTACGCAAGCCTTTATTGTATCGAAACCGTCAAGGACATCGCTCTTCATCATGATGAGTTCTGTAACGCCGTTGATCATGATGCTGTAGCGCAGCTGGATGAGGTCTATCCACCCACAACGACGCTCACGGCCGGTCACTGCACCGTATTCATGTCCGATAGCCCGGATGGTCTTGCCGTCCTCATCAAACAGTTCTGTTGGGAATGGCCCTGCACCAACACGCGTACAATAGGCCTTCATAATGCCAAAGACATTGCCTACTTTATTTGGGCCTACTCCCAATCCTGTGCAAGCTCCGGCGCAGATGGTGTTGCTGGAGGTTACAAATGGATAGCTTCCAAAGTCAACGTCAAGCATTGTCCCCTGTGCGCCCTCGCAGAGTATATTCTTTCCTGCACGCAGGATGTGGTTGATTTCATGTTCAGAGTCGACGATAGGGAACTGGCGAAGGTATTCTACACCCTTCAACCATTTCTTTTCAACTTCGTCAAAGCCTTCGAAATCTGTCCATCCGAGGGCTTTGAGCATTTTCATGTGACGTTCCTTGTGTTGGGCGTATTTTTCTTCGAAATTTTCCAGGATGTCACCAACTCTGAGACCGTTGCGGCTCACTTTGTCAGTGTAAGTAGGACCAATTCCTTTTCCAGTCGTTCCCACTTTATTCTTGCCCTTCGCAGCTTCGTAAGCTCTGTCAAGAATACGATGGGTTGGCATGATGAGATGAGCCTTCTTGGAAATGTGCAAGCGCTCTTTTAAAGGGTGACCGCTCTTCTCCAATTCTTCAGCCTCTTCCATAAAGAGATCCGGAGCCAACACTACACCGTTGCCGATGATGTTGATTTTCCCTCCCTGAAATATTCCTGAAGGAATAGAGCGAAGAACATATTTCTGTCCCTGGAACTCCAATGTGTGTCCGGCATTGGGACCACCTTGAAAACGAGCTACGACATCATACTTCGGTGTGAGTACATCCACGACTTTTCCTTTGCCTTCGTCGCCCCACTGTAGACCCAGCAGGACATCTACTTTTCCTGTTTCCATCTTTATTGAGTTTTGTTTTCTGTTTTCTATCCTATCTTTTCTTCTCCGTGCCAATGTGAAAATGCTGTCGACAAAGCCTATTTGTTTCCGAGCAGAAACGTTTATCCATTGAATTCGTACGGTCGGTCAGCCTTTTTTCCACTTGGTTTTACGCAGCTGTTGTGTGCTGAACGTTTTGTGGGATAAGACTAATGGTCTTCGTGGAGCACAATTTTCACTATTGTTGACGCATCTGTATTCTACCTATCTTATTGGCGTAGTCGGCTTGGAGCGGCTTACGCTTTTTCGTGAGGCGCATTACTTCACACTCCTTGCTGTGAAGATACACGTCACAAAGATAATGATTTTATTTGAAACGCAATGCTTTGATTTCGGAAAACTTTTTGGCTCGACTGTATTTTGCCTAATGTCTTACTCTTGGAGCCATGTCCAGATGTGTGTGCGTTGTAAACACAAGTTCTTTGTTTGTTGTTTGCATTTAATCATAAAGGCGGAGAAAGTCTGTATAGACTCTCTCCGCCTTATGATGATGCTTTGAGTTATGAATCAGAGAGCTGTGCGGGCAGCCTCCTGAAGAATCTCGCTCAGTGTAGGGTGGATGTGCACCATGTCGGCAAGCTGTTGCACGGTAGCTCCCATGTTCATTAGTGCTGCTACTTCCTGTACCATGTCGGCTGCGTGGGCTCCATAAGCGTGGCAGCCCAACAACTGGCCGTCGGGCGTGGTGATGAGTTTAAGCATTCCCTCGGTGGCATCCATCGAAAGTGCACGACCATTGGCACGATAGAAACCTTTGAAGGTCTTGTACTCAGTGTTCTTTTCCTTGCACTGTTCCTCCGTTGGACCTACACCGGCTGCTTCAGGACTTGTGAATACTGCAGCTGGCATGATATCAAGGTGGATATTGTCGCTCTTGCCGAGGATCGTGTTCACAGCCCGGAATCCTTGGAAGGAGGCCGCATGGGCCAGCATTTGACGTGCGTTGCAGTCACCGATTGCGTATATATGATCAACATTAGTCCGCATATTGTCATCTACAATGATGCCGCGACGGTCGGCTGTCACTCCGGCATTATCCAATTGCAGCCCATCGATATTGGCCTTTCGACCGGTGGCAACGAGAATCTTCTCAGCCTCTACGGTCTGTTCTTTTCCTTTACGCTCGAAAGTTACCTTGTTGCCATCAATCCTTTTGACACCACTTTGGAAGTAGAATTCGATTCCTTGCTTTTCCAAGAGTTTACGCAGACGTTTGGCAATGTCACCGTCCATAGTGGAAAGACTCTCTTTAAGAAATTCCACTACTGTGACCTTACAACCGAAGCTGTGAAGGATATAAGCAAATTCCATGCCTATAACGCCGGCTCCAACAATACAGAGTGACTTTGGCCTTTGTGATAGGGAAAGCAGTTCTGTGGAGGAGATGACAGCAGGGCTGTCGATTCCAGGGATGGGGGGCATCTTGGGCAGGGAGCCCGTGGCGATGATGATATTCTTGCCTTCGAGATCTTCTCCGCCGACAGAAATCGTGTGGGCATCTTTAAAGGCAGCCTCTCCGTGGAAGAGAGTTATTCCTGGTTGCGAGAGCAACGTTTCCACACCTTCCACAAGTTGACGCACCACACCTTCCTTGCGCTCCATGGCCTTAACGAAAGCCTCAGCTTTTTCATCATCCGTCAGATGCTGCTCATTGACGAGTTCAGCATCGTGAGCCAGTGATTTGGTGGGTATGCAGCCAATGTTGAGGCAAGTTCCTCCCGCTTTCAGGCTCTCTACAATTGCCACTTGCAGGCCATGCTTTGCTGCATAGTGTGCGGCGTTATAACCGCCAGGGCCGCTGCCAATGATGATCAAATCAAAACTTTTCATAGACAGCAGTTGATCGAACAATCGGATACATGTGGGTCTTTCGCAGCCAAGACATCATCAACACGCTTTATGGGTGTATTGTGAGGAGCTCCCTTCACAATTTCCGGATTGTTCTTTGCTTCTTCTGCGATCTTGTGCATCACCTGGATGAAACCATCGATGGTCTCTTTGCTTTCGTTCTCCGTGGGCTCAATCATCATGGCCTCATGGAAAAGCAATGGGAAGTAGATCGTTGGTGCGTGATAGCCGTAATCGAGCAGGCGCTTGGCCACATCCATTGTTGTGACCCCCGTGGACTTGTCTTTAAGACCGTTGAATACAAACTCATGCTTGCACAGGCCTTCAATGGGCAGTTCGTAATCGTCTTTCAGGCATTCCTTGATGTAGTTGGCGTTCAAGGTGGCAAGCGGTCCCACCATCTTGATGTTCTCCTTGCCAAGACTGAGGATGTAGGTCAAAGCACGCAGTTCAACACAGAAATTGCCGTGATAGGGATTCACCGAGATAGCGAAATCCTTATCGGTCGTCGAATTGTTCATTGGAAGGAATTCTTCCAATCCTGCCCTCACACCGACTGGTCCTGAACCTGGTCCGCCACCGCCATGAGGCGTAGAGAAGGTCTTGTGGAGATTGACGTGCATCACGTCAAAGCCCATGTCGCCTGGACGGCATGCACCGAGCATCGGGTTGAGGTTAGCCCCATCGTAATACATCAAACCACCACAATCGTGGACGAGTCGTGTAATTTCCGGGATATCGTATTCAAAGAGTCCCAAAGTATTGGGGTTGGTCATCATCATGGCAGCGATGTCGTCGCCAAGCAATGTTTTCAAATGCTCAACGTCAACACGACCGTCGGCTTTGCTCTTTACCTCTACGATCTCAAGTCCACAGACAGCGGCTGAGGCAGGATTGGTGCCATGAGCGGAATCTGGTACTATGACTTTCACGCGTTTTGAGTCGTGCTTGGTTTCGAAATAGGAGCGGATGATCATCAGTCCCGTCAATTCACCATGAGCACCGGCGCAAGGATTGAGCGTGAATTTGCTCATTCCCGTAAGTTCAGAAAGGTATTGCTGCAAAAGATCGTATGCCTTTTTTGCTCCTTTCACCGAATCAGCTGGCTGCAAAGGATGGAGATTTGCAAAGGCCGGATGCATGGCAATCTCCTCGTTGATGCAAGGATTGTATTTCATGGTGCATGAGCCTAACGGATAGAAGCCGTTGTCTACACCGAAGTTGTTCTCACTGTGATTGGTATAATGTCTGACTACAGTCATCTCGTCACATTCAGGCAACTCGGCATCACATTTGCGTCTCTCATCGGCTGGAACGTTGTAATCACCAAATTCGTTGCGGGGGAGCGAATAGGCCCGACGTCCTGGATGGCTGAGCTCGAATATCAGAGAACCATATAATTTGTTGTTCATTGTTTCTTCTTTTATTATAGATAAGCAAAATAGAAGTCAAGCTTCGACGAGGGCTACCAGTCGGTCGGCCTCATCTTTGGTGCGCTGTTCGGTAACGGCAAAGAGAATCTTGTCTTCATCTACCTTCAGGCCGCCAAAAAATCCATTGTCTTCCCAACGCTTTTGCAGTGCGTCAACGTCACCGTCGTAGCTGAGGAGGAATTCGTTGAAGAAAGGCTTTTCGTAAACCAGTTTGAAGTGTCCGGTCTTTACCAACTTTTCTTCAAGGTAGTGGGCACCATTGAAACTGAGCTGGGCTGCTTCTTTTATGCCCTGTTTGCCCATAATGCTGCAATAAATCGTTACCCAGAGGGCCATCAGACTCTCGTTTGAACAAATGTTGCTCGTAGCTTTCTGCCTGCGAATATGCTGCTCGCGAGCCTGTAGTGTGAGCACAAAGCAACGCTTGCCATCCTGGTCAACGGTTTGCCCGACGATACGACCTGGCATTTTGCGCATGAGCTTCTCTGTGCAGCACATGTAGCCTACGTAGGGACCACCCCATGCCATAGGTACGCCAAGACTCTGACCGTCGCCAACGGCAACGTCGGCTCCCCACTCTCCTGGAGTCTTCAGTATCGACAGGTCAAACGGATTGGCATTCATCAGGAATAGTGCTTTCTTCTCGTGGCAAGCATCGGCATATCCGCTATAGTCCTCAACGATTCCGAAGTAGTTGGGTTGCTGTACAAGAACTCCTGCTACACCGCCTTCATCCAATTTGGCCTTCATAGCCTCAAATGAGGTCACGCCGTCTTTGGCAGGTATCGTCTCCAATTCGACGCCATGGAAGTGGGCATATGTACGGATGACCAGCATGATTTTGGGGTCGATAGTTTCGGAGATTAATACTTTGTGGCATTTACGGCTTGCATTGCTTGCCATCATCACAGCCTCAGCCGTAGCTGTGCTGCCGTCGTACATACAGGCATTACTGATTGGCATCTGTGTGAGATTGCACATCATTGTCTGATATTCAAAGATGTAATGCAGTGTGCCTTGAGAAATCTCAGCCTGATATGGAGTGTAGCTTGTGAGGAACTCAGAACGCTCAACAAGACTCGGAATCACAGCTGGAGTGTAGTGGTCGTAGACACCAGCACCTGTGAAGCAGGTGAGTTGTTGGTTGCTCTTTCCCAGTTCGTTGAAGAAACGGCGAATCTCTATCTCGCTCTTTTCATCAGGAAGATTGTATTCGTGCCGAAACCGAATAGCCTCAGGAATCTCGGCGTAGAGTTCGTCGAGATTCTTGAGACCACATTTGTTCAGCATTTCTTGAATATCTTCCTCGGTTTGTGGAAAATATTTATAAGTCATTATGATTGCTGTGTTAGTTCGGTTGTAAGTCAAGTCTTGGATTGAGGCTTATGCTTCAATCATCTTCTTGTAGGCTTCTGCATCCATCAAGCCGTCGAGCTCTGACTTGTCTGAGAGCTTAACCTTGATGATCCAGTTGGCAAATGCATCTTGATTGATAAGTTCTGGCTTATCTTCAAGTTTTTCGTTCACCTCTACAACGGTTCCACTGACGGGAGAGTTGAGGTCGCTGGCGGCCTTAACACTTTCCACAGCACCGAATTCCTCGTCTGCTGCTACTTCGTCATCCACCTCAGGCAGGTCAACGTAGACGATATTGCCCAATTCTTTCTGAGCGTAATCAGTGATGCCAATGTAGGCTTCATCGCCTTCTACCTTTACATACTCGTGTGACTTACTATAGAAAAGTCCTTCCAATACTTTTGTCATAGCTTCTTATTTTTTAGTTATATTGTTTATGTTTCAGAATCCATGGCCCCAGACTTCTTTAAGGAGTCCTTCGGGGCTTTGAGAATAATTACTTATGATAATGTTTGTCGTAGAATTTCTTCTTGACCACCGTTCCGGGGAAGGTCTTCTTTCTGATTTGGATCTCAACCTTGTCGCCCAATTTTATAGAAGCGTCGACCAAAGCCACTGCACAACTCTTGTCGACAGAGATCAGTCTGTAACCTGTAGTCACGTATCCAACTTCTTTCCCGTCTTTCAGCACCATGTAACCATGACGGGGTACGGCATGTCCTTCGAGTTCGATACCTCTCAGACGCTTTTCCGGGCCTTCTGTTTTCTGCTTAAGCAAAGCTTCCTTTCCGATAAATTCAGGCTTGTCGAATTTTACGAACATGCTCAGCCCGGCCATCACGGGTGTAATGTCCTTAGACAGCTCGTCGCCATAGAGTGGCAGACCCACTTCAAAGCGAAGAGTGTCGCGGCAACCTAAGCCGCAGGGTGCGCATCGCTTGCTGGCCATCAGTTTGTCCCACTGCCTGACGATGAAGTCATGAGAGCCGTAGAGCTCAAAACCATCTTCACCCGTGTACCCTGTACGGGATATGATAATCTCTTCTCCATCCTTCTGTAAGGTCTTGACTTCGTAGAATTTCAGTTCTGCACATTCAATTCCCAACACTTCGGTCACCACGTTTTCGGATTCTGGACCCTGGATGGCAAGCTGGCCGTAATAGTCGCTCTTGTGTTCAATCGTGACATTGAACCCCTCTTTATGTCCCATGATCCATTCTACATCCTTGTCGATATTGGCAGCGTTGATGGTCAGAAGAAACAAGTCTTCTCCCAACTTGCAGATGCACGTGTCGTCGACTGTGCCGCCATCCTCATAGCACATCATGCCATAGATGACTTTACCAATGCCCAATCCTCTGACGTCATTGGTGAAGATATGGTTGACAAATTTCTCTGCCTCAGGGCCGCTCACGAAGACCTCTCCCATGTGTGACACGTCAAAAACACCGCAATGCTGGCGAACAGCATTGTGTTCTTCTATGATAGAAGTGTACTGAATAGGCATGTCGAAACCGCCGAAAGGCTGCATCAAGGCTCCTAAAGCCACATGCCGGTCGTAAAGACAAGTTCTTTTATTTTCCATAGATAAATTTTGGTTGAAGATATTCTTGTTCAATTTGCTTAATTCCCTCCTCGTCTTTCTCGTTCAAAGTGTAAACCTTGTCGCACAAGTGCTCCTTGATACGTTTTCTGATTTCATGAAAACTCAAATCAGAAAAGTCTTTTAGCAGACAGATGCGCTGTCTGACGCTTTGAACACCATGCTTTGAGAGCTTTTGTTTTGAGGGTGTGATGGCATGGAGCATGTGTTCCATGTCGGTATCGTAGAGCAACGTGCCGTGAGCTATGATTTTTCCAGGCAAGTGATAGATGGCGCTTCCGCTTACCTTCCTGTCACCAATCATGATGTCATTGTGACCACTGGGGTGGACATTTTCCAGGCCAATACTCTCCAACGTCTCACTGATCATTTGCAGATAACGCTTGAAAGTCTCTTCTACGTTGTTCTCCGAGGTGATATAGGAAAGCATCACGTTGCTCATATCGGCATAAACGCACCCGCCTCCACTCTTGCGGCGAAAGAAGTTGATATGGTGTGATTTGCAGTATTCCAAATTAACTTCATTCTCGATTACTTGGTTTCTGCCGAAAATCACTGTGGGCTCGACCTGCCACATGAAGAAATAATCGTCGCCTAAATTCAATGTCTTAGCAACGTATTCTTCCATAGCTAAATAAAAACTCAGCTTGTGAAGATTGTTTTGGGCAAGTTGTATATAAATCATAATGTTAGCAGGTTCTGTTTTGATAACTGATTGCAAATATAGCAAATTCTATTTTAACGGGCAAAATATTTCAACTAATTTTTCTTTGATTTTCTTTCTTTTTGTAAGCGTGTAATGTAGTCTTGTTTATTCTCACATGGTTGTAGAAGCAAAAAAGCTCAGAGTGGGAATGAATTATTGTCTATTTGGCAATGTGTTCTCTCATTTGTGGCTACTCACGAGAGAAGCCATTTGCAGGCCTGCGGGATTGCAGTTGGAAACCTGCGAGATTGCAGTTGGAAACCTGCGGGATTGCATATGGAAACCTGTGGGATTGCATATGGAAGCCAGCTGGATTGCTTTTGCCAGCTGGATTGTATTCGCGATGTTCAAAAGATGATTGCTCCAAGCCTTATAGATGAAGCCATGTATCGAGGCGGCAGAAAGTCCTTCTTGGCCATTTCGAGTTGGGCCGGGTGCATACACGTCTGTACGAAGTCCTATTTCTGAGTGCCAATATCGAGGAAAATATCGTTTTATTTTGTGTTTTAAAAAAAAACATATACCTTTGCCTTAAATTCCATACATTCTATAAGGCCATGAGGTTGGTTGATAGGTGTGGGTGAGGCTTTGGTCATTTTCGATAATCATAGCGACAGTGACATAGAGAAAAGTCTATTGACCGTTAATCGGTACGACATATACTAATAGCACATGCAATGAAACCGAAGTTTATATATGTATTAATGGCAAGTGTAATGCTCTTATGCTTGGCATCTTGTCGTCATAAGGAACCTGGCTCCACAGCAACTAAGGTTCCTAAGGAAGATCTTGAGGCGAAAAAGCTGCTTCAGGGTGTCTGGATGAACGTGGACGATGAAACGGTTGTTTTCAAGGCCTATGGCGATACCATTTACTACCCCGATTCCACTTCTCAGCCCGTCTATTTCCAGATTTTATCTGATACCCTTGTCCTTCACTCTGCTAATACAGCCCGGTATAAGATCGTCAGGCAGTCGGCACATGTTTTTGAATTTCGCAATGCAGCGGGTGATTTGGTTAGTCTTGTGAAAAGTGAGGACCGAGAGGATAACGAATACTTTAGCAAAGATCATCCCCTGCCGCTGAATACTGGTAAGCTCATTAAGCGGGATTCTGTACTCATTTATGGCAACGATCGTTATCACAGTTATATACAAATAAATCCTACTACTTTTAAAGTGGTGAAAGCCAACTACAGTGATGAAGGTGTTGAGGTGGACAACGTCTATTATGACAACATCATCCACGTCAGTCTTTATCGTGGAGATTATTGCCTGTTCTCCCGGGATTTTAAGAAGAAGGATTTCTCTCGTGTGGCTCCAAAGGATTTTATTCGCCAGGGGATTCTTAATGATATCAGGCTTATTGGCATGACACCGTCAGGAACGCATTTTCAAGTTTCCATCGTGATGCCCGATTCTTTCAGCAGTTTCCTCATCGACCTGCTCGTTGATTATAGAGGACGATTGAAAATGAGTGTGAGAAACTAAACAATACATGAAAAAGCCACTTGGGTTTCTGTCCAAGTGGCTTTTTTGAAATAAGCTGCTGTTGTTTTCCTTCAAAAGCGCAACTTCATTTGTATTTTTTTATCAACTGGTCGGCTTTCTCTGCGGCTCCGTGTTCCTTTGCCTGTTGAAGAATGGACAGACCATTCTGCTTGTCTCCGTTGAAAATAAATGACAGGCCTTTGATGAGATATAGGTCGCCATGGTCGGGAAATGCCTGTAAGCCTAAGTCGGCTGTCTGTATGGCTTTGTCATACATCTTCACTTGCATCTGCAATTGCGCCATCTCTGCATAATATTCGGGCACATTACGGTTGATGACAATGGCATGGGCAATGTCGTTTAGGGCCTGTTGATATTGCTTCAACTTCAGCTCGCAGGCGTAGCGCATGTAGTAAAATTCATCGTTGGAGCGGCCCAAGGTGAGCGTGTCGTAGCGATTGTAGTCGGCAATAGCCTTGCGATAGTCACCCATCTCATCAAGCATTTGGGCACGGGCGAGAACGTATGGAGCCGAGGCATAGGTCAACGGGCGACATTCTACAGCACTGTCCAGAAGGCTAAGAATGTCCGACTTAGGGGCGTTTTGCATCTGCCGGCACATGGCTGCTTCGTAGAAAACTTCACCACTTTTGAAAGTTGTATCTTTCGTAAGTTCCATGAAGATGGCATACGACTTATCGTAGTTTTTCTTTGCAAATAAGGCTTGAGCTTCCAAATTCTTGTAGAGTGATAATGGTCTCTCTTGGTAGGCTTTCTCTGTTTCGCTGATTACCTTATCGGCGTTCCATGAAGGATAGACGGAGTCTGGTTGATTGGTTATTTTTTGATAAACAAGCTTGGCATAGTTGTAGTGGGTTTCGTCCTTGGGCGTAGCCTTGCGGATACCTTCCTCCATGATGTTTGAAGCATCTTCATATTTGCCTGCCTGATAGTAGATGTTGCCCATCTGTTCATAGCCTTCTGGCGAAGCAGGGAACTTGAGAAGAAACTCCTGAGCGAAAGCTTCATGCCATGCTGCGTTGGATTGGTCGGCGGAGAGATACAGTGCGAGAACCGCATCGTCGTGCTTGTCGGGAAGTGCAGGTCTTATCCCACAACTTTTTAGTACTGGGTCGTTGAGACTCAGCCCGCTGGCCTTGAATTCGTTGGTACAAGCGGCATCCGTGGCCGATCCGCTACCCGAAGCAGCGTACATACCGATTACCTTTCCTTGTTTGTTGATCACGGGGCAACCGTAAAAGTTGTTGTCTGCCATGGAAAGAGTATAGTAGTTGTACTGCTTGAACTTGTCGGCTGTACTGACTCTCATGCCTGCGCTCTTGCTTCCTACTACTGTGACGGCTTCCCCCGCAGAGGCGGCTGTGGAAGCGAGCTGCGCCGGGATAGAGGCAATCTTAGTGTTGAACCGGCAAATATCATAAATTTCGTTGGCTCCAATGAGACTTGTTACTTCCGCTTTCTTCCCGTTGGTTTCTGTGATGACGGCTTTGTAGGCACCTACAAAAGGCTTCCACGGGGCAACGGCCTCTCCTTTGTTATCGATAAAGAATCCGTTGCAGCGGCTCAGAATACTTCCATCCTTTTTATAAGTGGTAAGCTGGAATACGGATTTTGCAGCTTGCTGTGCGCTTACAGGAAGACTACACAGCAGGATGAAAATCGCGATGAGGTGGTTTTTGATGTGTATCATCATTATGTTTGTTTATTTTAAAAGTTCTTTGGCATTTTCAATAGCAGCGTTTGTGATGTTGCTGCCACTAAGCATTTGGGCGATTTCCTCCACCCGCTCAACATGGGTGAGCAGATGCATATGACTTTGTGTTCCGTTGGGCGTCTCTTGCTTTTCCACTTTATAGTGGTGTTTGCCCATGGCTGCGATTTGTGGCAAGTGGGTAATGCTGATGACCTGGCGGTTGTTGTCGCCCATCTCACGCATAATCATGGCCATTTTCTCGGCGACATGTCCACTCACGCCCGTATCGATCTCATCGAAGATAATGGTTGGCAGCTTGACGGCCGAACTGATGATGGCCTTGATGGACAGCATCACTCGTGCAATCTCTCCACCCGAGGCAACATCGGCTACTGGTTGCATTGGCGTGCTCTTGTTGGCGCTGAAGAGGAAGCACACTTTGTCTCCACCTGTAGTGGTGAGTTCCTGTGGCTCAATTTGAATATTAAACCTAACGTTCGGAATGCCAAGAGGTTGAAGCCGAACCTCCATTGATCTGCGTATTTCCTCTGCGGCCCGACGTCTGACGTTGGTAAGTTTATTTGCTGCTTTCTTGCAGGCTGCCAGGGCCTCGTCCACTTTGGTCTGTTGCTGCGACAATGCCTCCTCGCTGTTGTCAATTCGGTTAAGCTGTCCAGCCAGACCGTCACGCTCTGCAATGAGTTCACTGATTGTCTCTTTATGAAACTTTTGTTCTAAACTGTAGATCAAGTCCAGTCGTTCTGATTTTCTTTGGTAGTCAGCAGGATCAAACTCTACGCTTTCCAGCGCGTTTTGAATCTCGTTGGCGATATCTTTCAATTCGATGTAGCAGCTGTCGAGGCGATCGTTGAGTTCCTTGATGTCTGGGTACAATTCGATTATTCTTTGGAGTGTCGCGCAGGCTTGGTGCACCTTGTCTACCGCCCCAGAATCTTCAGTGGAGAGAATTCCGTCAGCTTCAAACAGAGCTTGCTTGATTTCTTCAACATGACTCATCGTGCTGACTTCCTTTTCCAATTGCTCCTGCTCTCCGTCGGAAAGTTCTGCTTGGGATAGCTCCTGCAACTGAAAGCGCATAAACTCTTCCTGCTCTCTGTTGGCAGAGATTTCTGCCTGAAGCTGCTTGAGTTGCCGTTTGGCCTCTTGCCATTTGAAGAACAGCGACTGATAGGTTTCCAGCTCTTTCTTGTCGTTGGCTACGATGTCTACAACGTTCAATTGGAAATCATCTTTCTGCAGCAATAGGTTCTGATGTTGGGAGTGGATATCTATGAGGTGCTCGCCTAACTCTTTCATTGTGGCTACAGTGACGGGCTGGTCATTGATGAACCCCCGGCTTTTCCCGCTGCTGTTTACCTCCCGTCGAATGATGCATTCGTCTTCGTAGTCGATGTCGTTGGTTTCGAAAAATGCACGCATGTCGTAGCGACTCAAGTCGAAATGAGCTTCAACGACACATTTGCGCTCTCCTTGCTTTATCTGCCGTGCGTCAGCCCGGTTGCCTAACAACAGCCCGATAGCACCGAGAATGATGCTCTTTCCTGCGCCTGTCTCACCCGTTATCACAGAAAACCCTGGATAAAAAGGAATATCGAGCTCATCGATGAGCGTGAAATTCTTGATATATAGTTGTTTGAGCATTACTCTTTGATTTTATTCCATGCATTGTTTTGAGAGGCATTGATACCGAAGAGAATCTCGTATACCGATTCTTTCTCTTTTTGGGTGCCTTTACCTTTATATATATTGGCCAACTCGTCACGTTTGTAGTCGGTCCAAATTTGTGGCAGCAGGCTAAGTGGTCTGTTTTCGTGGGCTTTTTTCAAATCATTCTCCAATGCCGTAGTGATTTCTGTGCGTCCGCGTTCTGCATTGTTGGCCATCTCGTCAAGTCCTTTGCGATAGTAATCGTATTGTAGTTGCCGGAAAGGTTGCATCGCACCATCGAGATAATCATTGATGATAGCAAATCTGTTGCGGTTGTTGTCGAAACTCTTCCAACCTGTAAAGGGGAGGTTTTGAGCATTGTTGGTCAGGTTCATGCAACGTTGCAAAACATCCTCTCCTCCCATAGGTGAGAAGGAATCGAGGTCCATGCCGATGATTAGAAAGGCATAGTAGGCGCAAAGGGCCGTAAGTTGATTGTCAATGACTTCTTCATTGAATTCCAATTGATCGAATTGGGCAAACTCAAAGTTGAAATCGTTGTCGGTGTTATTGTATAAAGTGGTAGTGTACGACGAGTTGTAGACGGGCCGGTTGGCTTGAATCAGCGCCTTGCAAGTGAAGGCGTTTGTGGATACGTCATATTTAGTAACGGTGATATTGAAATTGCAAACGATACGTTCGTTCTTCTGAAACTTCAGGTTTGTCCACTGATGGTCGTTGAAGAAGTTTTGTAGAGTCTCCTTCAGATTGTCGAAAACACTTGCATCCGTGCCCTGAATCTGATTGTGGTTGATGGTCACGGTGGCATTCAGCTCTTGAGCCCTTGAGCTAAAGAAGATGGCAAAGCTCATCAATAATGTCGCGAGCAACTTCCGTCTTTGGCTTTTTGTCATAGTCCTTCCGCCCTTGTGTTGAGATGATACTTATCTTGTTGTCGTCGCTTCTGAATGTCGTGCCTTTGCAACGTGTTGAGTTGAGTACGACAAAGTCGGCGTTTTTCTTTTCCAATTTCTTTTTTGCGTTATTCTCCTCATCATTGGTCTCCAACGCAAAAGCGACAAGTCGCTGATGGGGAGTTTTCATTCTGCCTAATTGGGCTGCGATATCTTGCGTGGGCATTAGGTTCAGCGTTAGATGGTTACCTTCCCGCTTAATTTTCTGACCTGCCGGATGCTCAGGCTTGAAGTCGGCTACTGCCGCACAGAGAATTGCCGCATCCATGTCTGGAAAGAGGCGTACAGACTCGTCATACATTTGTTGGCAGTTTTCCACATTGATGCGGTGGATGCCGGCTGAGCAGCTGAGTGTCACAGGACCTGCGATGAGGTACACTTCAAACCCTCTTCTTAAGCATTCTTCGGCGATGGCAAATCCCATTTTCCCCGATGAGTAATTACCGATGAAACGCACTGGGTCGATCTTTTCATACGTAGGACCTGCCGTGATGAGGATGCGTTTGGCATTCTTGTCGTTTTTTACCGCCTGGCGTGACAGTACTGAGGCAATGTGTTCAACTATCTTCTCGGGTTCCTCCATGCGTCCTTTGCCTTCAAGACCGCTGGCGAGAAATCCACTCTCCGGTTCGATAATGTGGTTGCCGAAACTTTTCAAAATCTGTATGTTGGCCTGTGTCGTGGGATGCTGATACATATCCAAATCCATTGCTGGTGCAACGAAGACCGGTGCTCGCATGGCCAAATATGTTGTCACGAGCATGTTGTCGGCTATGCCGTGAGCCATTTTCCCCATGGTGCTTGCCGTGCAGGGAGCGATCACCATAGCGTCAGCCCACAATCCCAATGTCACGTGTGAATGCCACGTACCATCGCGTTGAGAAAAGAAGTCGCTGATCACAGGATGTTGTGAGAGGGTTGCCAGCGTGAGCGGAGTGATAAACTCTTTGCCCGAGGGGGTGATGACAACCTGGACTTCTGCACCCCGCTTTACGAACTCACGGATGATGAGGCAGGATTTGTATGCGGCGATAGACCCAGTGATGCCTAATACGATTTTCTTTCCTTTTAGAATGTCATCCATTGAGTTTTGCGTCTTTTAAACGGATACGTGTAAGCACTTGCTTTGTGTTGAGTGGGAAGTCGGCATTGAGAATCCAATTGTAAAAACCAGGATCGTGATGCAGGACCTCCAGCACGGGACGATCTTTGTATTTGCCAAAATTAAAGGTCTCCACCAGTTGTGGCTTGCCGTCTTTGTCGAGTACGACGTCGCCTTTTGCGTCTTTGAGTTCCTTCCATACAATTCTCCCGGCAAAGTCGACATTGTCGTTTTGCTTTGAGAATTCAGCCAGTGCGTTCATGTCGTTGGGCAACTGCTGCTCCGGGTCTTCCTGTTTGCCTGGAGCATATCGGTCTACTTGTCCCATGAGCACCCTGTAGGTAGCCTCTGTGTCTTGATCGGCACGGTGAGCCTTGAAGTCATCTTCCATCTTTCTGCCGCAATAGAACTTATAGGCTGCTGCAAGATTACGCTTCTCCATCTTGTGATAGATCACTTGTGCGTCGATAAGTCTGCATTTAGAAAAATCGAAGTCAACATTTGCCCTCAGGAATTCCTCGCACAGCAAAGGAACATCAAACCGGTTGCTGTTGAAGCCGGCAAAATCACAGCCTTTGAATTTCTGGGCCAAATACCCCGAAAGTTCCTTGAATGTTTTGGCATCTTTCACTTTCTCATCATCAATGCCTGTCAAGGCTGTGACTTCAGCCGGGATATGTTTCTCCGGATTGATGAAGATGTTCTCCCGCTCTTCTTTTCCATCGGGGTACACTTTGATGTAAGACATCTGTATGATCCGGTCTTTTGCCAAATCAAGGCCCGTTGTCTCCAGGTCAAAAACGATGAGGGGTTTTGTGAGATTTAAATTCATGATTATTCGCTTAACAACATTGGCATGAGCATCATGAGTACATCCTCATTGCCGCTCTCCTCAGAAGGATGCATAAGACCCGGACGCGAGGGATCGGCCAAGTCAAACTGAACTGATTCACATTCAAGATTGGACAAGACCTCCATGAGACCTGTTCCGCGGAAACCTATATTCATGGGATTCCCATCATATTCGCAGTAAAGACTTTCCTTGGCACTTTTGGCGAAGTCCAAGTCTTCGGAACTTATTTCCAATTTACCGCTTTCAATATGCAAACGCACTAACTCACTGCTCTCACTTGCAAAGGGGAGAACGCGACGTATGGAACTGAGCATACTCTTGCGGTCGATAATCATCTTGTTAGGATTGTTTTGGGATACAACGGCATTATAATTGGGGAATTTGCCTTCAATCAGCCGGCAATAGAGAGAACCGTTCTCGAAATTGAACTGTGCAGCCTGTTGCGTAAACTTCACGACCACGTCGCCAATCCCTTTGTCGAGGATAGTTTTCAGTACACCTGCAGGCTTGCGGGGAAGAATGAAAGATGAAGGGACTTCGCTTTTTATATCGTGTTCGCGGGAGCGTACGAGCTTGTGGCCGTCGCAGGAAACAATGGCCAAATGGTCGTTTGTCAGGTCAAAGCATATACCATTCATTGCCGGATGAATCTCTTCGTTGGCGATGGCAAATATTGAACGGCTCACAGCATTCAGCAGTACGCCCGCGTCAATGGTGAACACAGAACTCTCATCTTCGATGACAGGAGTTTGTGGATAAACGTTGGCATCTTCACCTACGATGTGGTATTCTCCGTTTTGGTAACGCACGTCAATGGTGTTACTCGAAAGGTTTACTTTGAAAATAATGGGTTGCTCAGGGAGCTCTTTCAGGGTATCGAGCATATCAGAACTGCGGACTGCGAAACTGCCGTCTGCATCAGTGTCTTCAAGGAGAACTTGTGCCTTGGCAACATTCTCTCCGTCGCTGGCCGTAAGTGTCAGTGTGTTGCCTTTGACTTCAAAGAGAAAGCACTCAAGAATGGGGAGTGAGTTTTTGGGATTCAACACTTTTGACAGGGTTTGCAGCCTGCTGTTGAGAGTTGAGCTTGAAACGGTAAAATTCATATTTGTTTCTTTTAGTTTTATCTTTATAGATACAAAAATACGGAAAAAAAACTTCCCGAACAAAAAAAAAGACTGAAATGTTTCGGAAGATTGGGAATCTTTTCGTAATTTCGCAGAAAGAAACATTTAATAATAAATAGCATGGCATTATCAGGTATAGAAGTTATCGGTAAAATCATCAAAGTAAGCGATGCCCGTTCGGGGGTGTCCAAACGTTCTGGAAATGAATGGAAATCACAGGATTTTGTGATTGAGGAGCAAGGATCCAATGGTTTTCCACGTATGTGTAATTTTACGGTTTTTGGCGCTGATCGTCTTGAACAATTTCAGATAAAGGTGGGCGACACGGTACATGTGTGGCTCGACATCAATGCTCGTCCTTGGCAGGACAGATACTTCAATGATATTCGTGCTTATCGTGTTGATCATGTTGATCCCAACTCGGTAGGTATGGCTAATGGCGGTTATGCCGCTGCTCCCTCAGCAGCACCTGTCGCTGGTCCTGCATCACCCGTTTCGCCTGTGGAAACGCCTGCTCAGGACACCTCCGACGAGGATAGCTCTTTACCCTTCTAAATTGTTCGCTCACTTTGTTTATTTGTCCGAAAGGATAAAAAGCATACAACCTATACATCCGCAATGCTGATCTTTCCGCATTGCGGATGTTTTATACCTTCCATTTAAGATAGGCCTTTCAAGATCACTCCACCGAAACAGCAAAAAAAATGGCCGCATCCTTAAAGATTGCGACCATTTTATTATTCTCAATTGCTTGTGAAAAAGAAGGGCAGTTCAATTTCCCTTTACTAAAATTAATTGCCCTTCCCACTTGAACTTGTCATTAATTTATCGTTTCTTCTTCAGTCATTTCCGGCTTGATATTGAAGCTGAGCTTGTCACCCTCTTTCTCAACATAGATAACGTCACCAGGCTTGAGCTGGTCTGACAGGAGGAGCTCGCACAAGCCATCTTCAATATAGTTCTGAATGGCACGTTTGAGGGGACGTGCGCCAAACTGGACGTCGTAGCCTTTTGTGGCAACAAACTCCTTGGCTTCATCGCTGATTCTTATCTTGAAGCCCATTCCCTCAACGCGCTTGAAGAGATCCTTCAATTCAAGATCTATGATGCGCTTTATGGCATGTAGGTCAAGCTGATCGAAGGTGATGATCTCATCTAAGCGATTCAAGAACTCTGGCGCGAATTGACGGCTCAAGCTCTTTTGAATGATGGACCGAGCGTACTCCTTGTTTTGTTCGTTGAACTGAGTAAGACCCTCACCAGGAGCAGTGAATCCTACACCCCGCCCAAATTCCTTGAGCTGCTTGGTTCCGGCATTTGAAGTCATGATGATGATAGTGTTGCGGAAATCTACGAGACGTCCGTTTCCATCTGTGAGTCGTCCTTCGTCAAGCACCTGAAGCAGCAGGTTGAATACATTGCTGTGAGCCTTCTCTATCTCGTCGAGCAAAACGATGGAGTAGGGATGACGGCGTACTCGTTCGGTGAGCTGACCACCTTCTTCATAACCGACGTAGCCCGGAGGCGCTCCTACAAGGCGCGACACATTGAAACTCTCTGTGTATTCGCTCATGTCAATACGGATAAGAGCGTCTTTTGAGCCAAACATATTTTCGGCCAACTTTTTGGCGAGGTATGTCTTTCCCACACCGGTAGGACCCAAGAACATGAAAACACCGATAGGATGATTGGGTTCCCTCAGACCAACCCGGTTGCGGCGTATGGCTTTGACGACCTTGTCGATGGCATTGTCTTGGGCGATTATGGACTTCTTCAACTCCGTATCCATTGAACGCAGACGAACACTTTCGGGTTGGTCGATCTGTTGCACGGGTACTCCCGTCATCAGTGAAACGACATCAGCAACATCCTGCGCTTCGACAGTCAAGCGCTCTTCGTTGTCTTCATGAGCCCATTGGGCGTTGAGCTCTTGCAACTTGCGATCAATCTCTGCCTGGTGATCTCGATAACTTGCTGCCAATTCAAAGTTCTGGTTGCGTACGGCATTTTGCTTTTTTGTCTTTACATCTTCGAGTTCTTTCTCCAACGCTACGACTTCAGGAGGAACGCTGGCATGACGCAAATGTACGCGCGAGCCCGCCTCGTCCAGAGCATCTATGGCTTTGTCGGGGAAAGACCGGTCTGTGGCATACCTTTCTGTCAATTTGACACAGGCATCAATGGCCTCGTCACTATATGTGACGTGATGGTGATCCTCGTAACGTTCTTTAATGTTGCGAAGAATCTCCGTGGTCTCTTCAGCTGTTGTCGGCTCAACAAGAACCTTTTGAAAGCGACGTTCCAAAGCTCCGTCCTTCTCTATGGAATTGCGGTATTCGTCGAGAGTGGTTGCTCCGATGCACTGGATGGTTCCCCGCGCCAAGGCTGGCTTCATGATATTGGCAGCGTCCATGCTTCCTGGAGTTGATCCTGCGCCGATTAAGGTATGGATTTCGTCGATGAAAACAATGATGTCGGGATTTTGTTCAAGTTCTTTCAAGAGAGCTTTTATGCGCTCTTCAAACTGTCCGCGGTATTTTGTTCCAGCCACAATGCCTGTCATATCAAGATTCACAACCCGCTTGTTAAACAATACGGGGGAGCATTTCTTTTTGGCGATGAGCTGTGCCAATCCTTCGACAATAGCACTCTTACCCACTCCAGGTTCACCGATAAGAATAGGGTTGTTCTTTTTTCTGCGGCAGAGAATTTCGATAATGCGTTGTATTTCATTCTCGCGCCCCACTACTGGATCGAGTTTTCCGTCGGCTGCGGCTTGGGTCAAGTCGGTAGAGAAGTTGTCCAAGACTGGAGTCTTCCCGCTTCCGCGTTGAGTTTGTGTTTGAGTGGCCTTGCCCGAATCCCCGGTACTGCGCCATTCCTTGCTTTCATGGTCGTTGCCATCTGTCTCTTCATAGTCTTCACTGGGAAGATCCAAGCCGTCCTTGTGGGCTGGAGCCTGAAGGTAAGAGACAACGTCTTCATATGTAATATTATTGAATTCCAGTACCTCTTTGGCACCGTTGTTCATTTGATCGTGCAGTATGGCCATCAGCAGATGCTGTACATCCACAGTTTGCGTATGCTGCATTCGTGCTTCAAGTACTGCAAGTTTGAGAATGTTGCTGGCTTTCTCATTCAGTACAAGTTCACTTGTGTTGAGGGGTTCGTTGGCGTCGTCCTCTCGCACGCGCTCTTCAAGTTCATTCTTGATGGTTTGCTCGTTTATCTTCATACGGTCGAACAGGCCTCTAACGACGCTGTTTTTCTCGCGGATGATACCCAATAGCAAATGTTCAGGCCCTACGGACCTGCTTGCCAGGCGCGTAGCTTCCTCTCTGCTGAAAGCGAGGATTTCTGAAACCTTTGGTGAAAATTGACTTGTCATCCTTAATAACCTTTCTTTTTGATGTTAATAATTTCAACCCATGCCTAATTGATTAAGATACACGGATTTCTTTTTCTGTTTTTACCTACAAATCCCGTGCCAAAGTGTTTATCTTTCAGGAAGTCTGTTAGTGCAGTTACTCGTGGTGATATGGCTCACCTTTACTTATCGTGCAAGCGCGATAGAGTTGCTCTGTGAAGATGAGTCTCACCATTTGGTGGGAGAATGTCATTTTTGACAGGCTTATCTTTGCGTCAGCCCGAGAGTAGACTTTCGGTGAAAAACCATAAGGACCACCAATGACGAATACCAAGGTCTTTGCTACAGCCTGTTTCTTTTGCAGCCATTGTGCAAATTCTATACTTCTCATCTCCTTGCCATGTTCGTCAAGCAGAACTACTGTATCACCGGACCCTAATAGTTTTAGAATTTGATCTCCTTCCTTTTCTTTCTGCTGTTCTTCCGAGAGGCTCTTTGTATTTTTTAGCTCTGGTATCACGTCTATTTCGAACGGCAGATAATGTTTGATGCGATTTGCATAGTCGCTGATGCCGGCGTCAAAATGTTTGTCGGTGGTCTTTCCCACTAAAATCAAAGTAACCTTCATTTCAAAAAACTTTCACCCAGGAATGCTCTAATTAGTTCTCTCTATTCTTTTTGTTTTCTTTCCTCTTGAGTTCGTAATGTTCTTTTCTTTTGGGGTTCATAGGGAACCATCCCTTTAATACCCGCTTTTCCTGATCGAAAAGTTCACCTATGGACCATAGGAAACTCGCTCCAAGGACTCCGAGCAATATAGAAACATGTTCATTGCTCTCCAGTAGCGACATGACAATGCACGCGATGCCACCCAACAGGAACAGCCACCAGGGGCGTGTTCCGAAGTAATATTCTGTTTTAATCACTAACGGGTGGAACAAACCGATGATGAGAAACGTCAATATGGCGAAAATCGTACCTGTTATATGTATCATGTGGCAAATTTACTATTTTTTATTGGTTTCTTCTACGTTTTATAGAAAAATATTCGTAACTTTGTCTCAAAGAACAAAAAGAATTTATAAAATCTAATAAGTATCAACAAAATGGAGAACAATGCAGAATTAATTGCCCAATGTGAGGTAAAGGCTAAACAATGGCTTTCACCGTCTTTTGATGAAGAGACGCGCCAGAGTGTGCAGCAGATGCTTGACAAGGCCGACAAGACAGACCTTATTGAAGCCTTCTACAAGAATCTCGAATTTGGTACGGGTGGTTTGCGCGGTATCATGGGTGCTGGCACCAACCGTATGAATGTCTACACTGTGGGCATGGCCACGCAAGGCTTTGCCAACTACCTGAAGAAAAATTTTGCAGACCGTAAGGAGATTAGCGTAGTCGTTTGCCACGACTGTCGGAATAATAGTCGTAAGTTTGCCGAGTCTGTTGCAGATGTCTTCTCTGCCAACGGTATTAAGGTTTACTTATTCGACGACATGCGTCCTACCCCTGAATGTTCTTTCGCTATTCGTCATTTAGGTTGCCAGGCAGGCGTAAATATCACAGCCAGTCACAATCCTAAAGAATACAATGGATATAAGGCATACTGGGAAGACGGCGCACAGGTGCTGGCTCCACACGATACCGGCATCATCGACGAGGTCAACAAAGTGAAGGTTGAAGATGTCAAGTTTGGTGGCAACAAGGACTTGATTCAGATTATCGGTGCGGAAATCGACAAGATCTATCTTGACAAGATTCACACATTGTCCATCGACCCTGAGGTCATCAAGAGACAGCACGACTTGAAGATCGTTTACACGCCTCTGCACGGAACCGGAATGATGCTCATCCCGCAGAGTCTGAAGCTTTGGGGATTCGACAATGTGCATTGCGTGAAAGAGCAAATGGTGAAAGATGGTAATTTCCCCACCGTTGTTTCTCCTAATCCAGAGAACGGAGAGGCTTTGGCATTGGCCATCCGTGACGCCAAGGCTCTTGACGCAGACATTGTAATGGCCTCAGATCCCGATGCTGACCGTGTGGGTATGGCCTGCAAGAACGACAAGGGTGAGTGGACTCTGATCAATGGTAATCAGACTTGCCTGATTTTCCTCTATTATATCATCACCAATCGTAAGGCAAAGGGATTGATGAAGCCCAATGACTTCATAGTGAAGACCATTGTGACCACTGAGGTAATCCGCAAGATTGCCGAGAAGCAGCACATCGAGTTGCGCGACTGCTACACAGGTTTCAAGTGGATAGCTCGCGAGATTCGCCTCTCTGAGGGTAAGCAACAGTATATCGGTGGCGGTGAGGAAAGCTATGGCTTCCTGGCTGAAGACTTTGTAAGAGATAAGGATGCCGTTTCTGCTATGAGCCTGCTTGCAGAAATTTGCGCTTGGGCCAAGGATCAAGGCAAGACGCTCTATGATGTCCTGATGGATATCTATTTGGAATATGGTTTCTCTAAGGAGGTTACCGTCAATGTTGTTCGTCCTGGAAAAGCTGGTGCTGACGAGATAAAGGCTATGATGGAAAACTTCCGCAAGAATCCTCCTACGGAATTGGGTGGCAGCAAGATCATTACTTGGAAAGACTATGAGAAACTTGAGGCTCGCCATGCTGATGGCAGTGTGACGAAACTCGATATGCCAACTACAAGCAATGTGTTGCAATGGTTCTGCGACGACGATACAAAGGTGTCTGTCCGTCCTTCTGGAACTGAGCCTAAGATTAAGTTCTACATCGAGGTGAAGGGCACGATGAAGTGTGCAGGCTGTTATGAGCGTTGCAGCAAGGAAGCAGATGAGAAAGTGGAAGCCATTAAAAAGACGCTGAATCTCGATTGATTCTTCGTCTGTTCTACAGAAAAAACGGGAGACAAGGTTTCGATTTTGTCTCCCGTTTTCTAAATATGTTCTTTGCCTTCATAATGGTCAGTTGCTCAAGAAAGTTTGTTCCAAAGCCACAGCAACATGATGGCTCCAATAACTGATACGACAAAGTTGCCAATACTACCAGAGGCGGTGATACCCAGCCAGCCTAATACCATTCCACCGAGCCATCCTCCTGCGATGCCTAATAGTAAATTGACAAAACAGCCGGAACCTTCTTTTTTGTAAATCTTGCTGGCTACGAAACCAGCCGCGATGCCTATGATAATATATCCAATCATAATTTTACTTGATGATAGTTGCTTTGATGATTCTGATATCTTCAACAGGGCGGTCGAATTCGTCCGTTTTTGAATAGTCAATGTCTTTTACGACATCGAGTCCGCTGACCACCTCGCCAAACACTGTGTATTGGCCATCCAAGTGTGGGGTTCCGCCCAAAGTGCGGTAGACTTCCCTAATCTCAGGTGTTAACTTCACGGTGCCGTTCGTGCGTTTATCAATACCTTCTTGGCATTTATCGAGGTACGCATCGCTATGTGGCTGTCCCCAGACAATGTAGAATTGAGAGGAGCTCGATGATCTTTCCGGATTGTTGCTGTCTGGTTCGCGCGCTGCGGCCAGTGCCCCCCGCTTGTGAAATAGTTTAGGGAATCTGAATTCTGCCGGGATATTGTAGTTGGGAGAATATCCTCCCAGGCGATCGCCCGTCTTTGCGTGTCTTGTAGTAGAATCACCTGTCTGAATCATAAAATCGGCAATGACGCGGTGAAAGAGATTACCGTCATAGTATCCAGAGCGGACAAGCTTCATAAAATTATCACGATGTAGCGGTGTTTCGTTGTAGAGTCTAAGCAGAATGTTTCCTTTGCTTGTCTGCAACAATACTTCATGGCAAGAATCTTCAATCGCAGAAGTGGATTGTTCTTGTGCAGCGAGAGGGAGAGATAGTAAGAAGAGGAAAGATAATAATAATTGTTTTGTCATATAGATACTTTAGCAAAAACGCTCTACTATTTTATGGCCACGAAAATCGCAAACCGTCCATGTTTAGGATGAAGATTTGTGAGATCCGTGGCTGATTTAAGAGTTTGAGCGTGTGGGTTAATAAACGTCTCCGTGCTTAACCTCACCCATATCCAGCTTCTTCTTGTCCATCGACCGCCAGGTATACCAGATATAAGCGAGTACAAAAGGTACCAATAGACTGACAATTGCCATTACTTGAAGGGTGAAGGGACTGGAAGAACTGTTTTCGATAGTGAGTGAGCTTTGAAGGTCCGCTGTTGACGGATAGTAGGCTGTGTTGTTCCAGCCGGCCAACAGGAAAAGAGCCAATACCGTGAGAACAGTACCTATACCTGAGGGCCAGATACCTTTCAGATAGTCGGTTTTCATGAGTGTTTTCCCTATACCATAGAGTACCAAAACCACCCCAACTATGAAAACCAACGCAACAGGCCACAACGTAACAAGGTTATTGAAGTACTTGAGCGGTTGCATGAAGATGACTCCTGTGTTCGGGTCGTAGGCAAAACCGTCCTTGAGCATCGTGCGGATAACGAAAGCCAGGAAAAATACCAGAAAAACAATGGTGTTGGTAAGCACTTCCTTTCGACAACGCTTGCGCATGGTCTCGTTGTCTACATTATTAATAAGGTATAAGGTGCCGAGAATGCGTGCCAGGAACAGGACGGCCAGCCCGAGAACTACGTTCCATATATCGAGCAGTGCATCCAGCCCGTAACTTGCGTTAGCCCAACGGCTGACAGCAGGGCCGGCGGCGAGAGTGAGATTCTGCTTGTCGATGAAGAAATTGCTTCCGTCGAAAAAAGTTGCGACGGCTCCGCCTAACAACAGCGGGCCAACGATGCCGTTGATGACAAGGCAAACCTGAAATGTTCGGACACCAAGAAGATTTCCAAGTTTGTTTTGGAACTCATAGCTCACGGCTTGAATGACGAATGAAAACAAGATAATCATCCAGAGCCAGTAGGCACCGCCGAAACTGGTGCTGTAGAAAAGAGGGAACGATGCAAAAAAGCCGCCACCAAAGGTGACTAAAGTGGTGAATGTGAATTCCCACTTACGGCCTGTAGAGTTGATGAGCAGGCGACGCTCGTCGGCATTTTTACCTAATTGAAATATCATGGAGTTGGCACCCTGCACGAAGAGCAGGAATACCAGGAGTCCTCCCAAAAGACTGATGATGAACCACCAATATTGTTGCAAAAACAGATAACTCATAATTGTTAATGATAGGTTATTAATTGGATGCTGTAGATAATGCTTCTTCTGAATGTTCCGGCCCACGCTTGATCTGCTTGCAGAGGATATTGATCTCTACGATAAGCATAGTGGTGAACAAAGCCAAGAAGATAAAGAAGGTTATGGCAACGCTTCCGCTTTGAATATTAGAAATGGCGGCCCAGGTGGGTAGCATGTCTTGTATAGTCCATGGTTGGCGTCCAAGCTCTGCCACGACCCATCCGCTTTCAGAGGCAATGTAAGCCAAGGGAATGAGAAGAATTGCAAAGCGATGAAGCCAGGGGAACTTTTCGAAGTTCTTGCTGCGATAGCAAAGATGGAGCGTAAGGAGGAAGAAAAGGATGAAAAGACATCCCATGCCTACCATGATGCGGAAACACCAGAAATTGAGGGGTATGAAGGGCACAATGTCGTCGGGCGACTTTACGAAACCATAGCCGTAGTAAGGCATCGTGGCCTGCAGGTCTTTTTTAAGGGCGGCAATCTTGTTTGCGTCTTGGTACTTGCCGGACGTACTTTTCATCAATTCCCGATATTCCTTAAGCGTAGCCATGGCCTTCTTGCCGAGCTCCATTTTTTCTTTCACGCTCAATACTTTCTCACCGGTATTTGATGTGTAGCCTTTCAGAATGTCATTCACGCCAGGTACATAACCATCAAAGTCATGCGTGGAGAGGAACGACAGCATATTCGGAATTCCTATGCGCAAGGGTGGTTCTGCTTCGTTGGCATAATCCGCCTGCTTAAACGGATTCACCCACGCTACGGCAGTAAGACTCTGGCTATTGCCACCATTGTACAGGGCTTCCATAGCAGCTAATTTCATCGGCTGTTTTTGAGAAACTTGATAAGCTGAATTGTCACCCGTAAAGGCGGCTAAGAGGGAGGCTACCAAGCCAACGATACTGCCAATCTTAATGCTTTCCAATGCAAGTTTCTGCTCACGATTGCGCAACAAGTACCAGCAGCCTACGCCCACTGTAAAAACCGCACCGATAATCCATGCCGATGTAACAGTGTGGCAGAATTTGTCTACGGCGACAGGCGAGAGAGCAACGTCGGCAAAAGAAGTCATCTCGAATCGCATGGTGTCTGGGTTGAAGGTCTGTCCGATGGGATATTGCATCCATGCATTGGCCACCAAAATCCACCATGCTGATATTGTGGCGCCAAGTCCTGTCAGCCAAGTGGAGGCAAGGTGAAATCCTGGAGAAACTTTTTTCCAGCCAAAGAACATCACGGCGACGAATGTCGACTCCATGAAGAAAGCCACGATTCCTTCGATGGCCAAAGGGGCACCAAAGATGTCGCCCACAAACCAGCTATAGTTACTCCAGTTGGTTCCAAACTCGAATTCCAAAATGATACCTGTGGCAACACCCATGGCGAAGTTGACACCAAAGAGTCGTTGCCAGAATCGTGCTGCATCTTTCCAGAAGGCTTTGCGGGTACGATAGTAGCAAGTTTCCACGATACCCATGATGACTGCGAGTCCCAATGTCAACGGTACAAAGAGCCAATGGTAGATGGCTGTCAGGGCAAACTGGGCCCTCGACCAGTCAACACTGGCGGACATCGTTTCCAATAAAAGATTTGTCATAGTAATCGAAGTTTATTTTGTTTAAAGTTATATTTTATAGATGATTATTCTGTTTTAAAAATGGTTATTTCGCGATTTTCTCAGCGTTGTGTTCCAATTGTTGTTCAACATAAGAAGCCTCTTGTCCCTTTGGAGCATTCTGCTTGATGATATTGGGAAAGAAGAATAGCTTCAAGATGAAGAAAATGATAAACAACTTAATAAGGATCACCATCCACAGGGTTTTCCCAACGGTCATGCTTCTGAATCCACTGTAATATAAGTCCCATATTTTGTAAACTAAATTATTTTTTTCCATTTCTTGTTTAGATTTTGAGGGTAAAGTTAGCAAAAAAAAGTTACAGTTGTTCTATTTTTCCCGAAAAATATAAAAAAAAAAACTCAGAACGGTTTCGTTGGATAAATTTTTGGCAGGACGCTATTATTTTATTAATTTTGCCGTGTTTCATAATCAAACGCTAAACAAAACATGAGTGCTATAAACAAAAAACTACTCGCGGTGTTTGTCATTATATGTCTTCTGTTGGTGGGAGGACTCTGTTATATGGGCTTCAATCTTCGCCAACAGCGAAAGGCAAATGCCGACATGCAGCAATTGGCTGAGCTGGACAAACAGGAAATGGAGAATGAGTACCAGCAATTCTCTGACCAGTACAGTGAGATGAAAACTCACGTGACCAATGATTCGCTGATATCTCAGCTGACCGCCGAGCAAGAGAAGACCGAACGTCTGTTGGCGGAGTTGAAGCGCACAAAGAGTTCGGATGCACGAGAGATTGCCCGTCTGAAGAGAGAATTGGCAACGGTCAGGGCCGTGTTGAGAAGTTATGTCATCCAGATCGACTCCCTTAATCAAGCCAATGGCCGTTTGACCGCAGAGAATACCCGTGTGAAGGGTCAGTATGAGGAAGCCACTCGGCAAATTGAGGGCTTGAATACGGAAAAGGCCTCTTTGTCTGAACAGGTGGCCATTGCCTCCCAGCTCGATGCCAATGGAATCCAAATGCATCTTTTGAACAAGAATAATAAAGCGAAGGACAAGATTTCAAAGGCCCGTACTATCCAAGTGAATTTCAACATAGCCAAGAATGTCACGGCCAAGACGGGCATGAAGACGGTCTATGTGCGCATCATGTCACCTGCGGGTAATATTATCGGCGGTGGCGTCAGCTTCCCTTATGAAAACAAAACGTTGGCTGGCACGATGAAGAAAACGATAGAATATAATGGTGGAGAAACGGCAGTTTCGTTGTATGTGCCCGTCTCTCAGACTTTGAGCGCAGGCACTTATCAGGTGAGCGTCTTTGCCGAAGGAAATATGATTGGAAGTAAGAATTTTATGTTTAGGTAGATGAGGAAGATTGTATTAGCCGTTTTGGCCTGCCTTGCGCTTCCTGCATCCGCCCAGCGTCTACTGACGCTTGACAGCTGCAGAACATTGGCCCTACGCAATAATAAACAGCTCATTGCAACGCGTAAGAGTAAAGAAGTGGCCTACAATACCCGAAAGGCCATGCGTACAAATTACCTCCCCAAAGTGGATGCTTTGGGAAGTTATCAGTACACTTCTAAGGAAATTTCTCTGCTCAATAAGAGAACGAAACAAACGCTGTCTTCTTTGGGCACGAGCTCGGTAGCGAATGTGACTAATTTATTGACAAGCCTTGTGCAGTCGGGTGCTGTCAGTCAGGATGTGGCTCAACAGTTGGGTGGTCTGCTGTCAAAGGCCTCTGGCGTTTTTGAGCAGGGCGGTAACGCCATCGGCCAGCGATTGGTTGACGCTTTTAAGACAGACACCAAAAACTTCTGGTCGGGCACTGTTATGGCGCGCCAGCCCCTATATATGGGTGGCGCCATTATCGCTGCCAATAAAATGGCGGATATTGGAGAGAAGATGGCTGCCAACAATGAGGATCTCGTCACCCAAAATACACTCTACAGCATAGACCAGACTTACTGGACGACTGTTTCTTTGAGACAAAAGGAGAAACTTGCCTACAGCTATCGGGATCTTGTGAAAAAATTAGACGATGACGTCAAAAAGATGATCGCCCAAGGAGTGGCGACAAAGGCCGATGGGCTGAGGGTGGACGTGAAGGTCAATGAGGCAGAGATGCAAATCGTACAGGTGGAAGACGGACTTGTACTTGCGAAAATGCTTCTTTGCCAACTTTGCGGATTGCCTTTGGAGGAAGACATCATGCTGGCGGATGAGAATAAAAACACTCTTGATACGGATGCTTACGGGGTGTTAGCCCCACAGGACTCAACCTACGACGAACGCCCCGAGGTAAGGCTGTTTCAGAATGCGGTAGAGATGAGTGAGCAGAACACGAAACTTGTCCTGGCACAGTATCTGCCCCACGTGTTGCTCACCGGTGGGTATATGATTTCAAATCCCAATCTTTGGGATGGATTCAACCGACGGTTCTCAGGAGTGTGGAATGTTGGCGTTACACTTACCGTCCCCGTGTGGAACTGGATGGAGAGCAAATACAAAATCAGAGGCTCTAAAGCCACGACAACGATATCGCGCCTGAATCTTGCTGATCTGGAAGAAAAAATCCATCTTCAGGCCACTCAGGCTCGGTTTAAAATAAAAGAGGCATACAAGCGCCTAAATATGGCGAAGAGCAACTTGAACAGTGCTGATGAAAACTTGCGTTGTGCCAACGTTGGATTCAAGGAAGGTGTGATGGATGTTACGGATGTTATGGCAGCCCAAACAGCTTGGCAAAAGGCACAAAGTGACAAAATAGACGCCGAGGTGGATGTGAAGCTTTCTCAAGTTGAGTTGCAAAAGGCCTTGGGCAGGTTAAGATAATAAAATGTTTCGAATTTTAATATAGATTGTCATGTCGAGAAAAAGTCAACATAACAATATTTTATTGGCTGTGGCAGGTTTCTCAGCCGTAGTCTTTCTTGTGGGAATATTAGGTTTCTTCTTTTTGGGAAAAACCGATGAGGTCATCCAGGGGCAAGTGGATTGTGATGATTATCGCGTTAGCAGCAAGTTGCCAGCCCGTGTCGTGGAAATCAGGGTGAAAGAAGGCGACTATGTCCACGTGGGCGACACGCTTGCTATCCTTCAGGTTCCGGAAGTGAAGGCACAGGAACAGGCTGCGCAAGCCACCGATGAAGCCGCTAAGGCCATCAGTGATTTGTCCAACAACGGAAATAGGCAAGAGGTGATCGGGACGGCCCGCGAGGTCTACCGCCAGGCTGTAGCCGCTGCGGAGATTGCTCAAAAAACCTTTATGCGTATGGACAACCTTTATAAGGAAGGTGTCATCACAGCGCAAAAGCGCGATGAGGCTCAGGCGGCCTTCAAGGCCACGCAGGCCCAAGTGGCCGCGGCTAAGGAACAGCTGAAATTGGCCCAGGATGGCTCGCGAGAGGAGGAGAAGCGGGCTGCTGCCAAACAGGCTCAAGCCGCAGGTCATGCTGTCGATGTGGTGAAAGGCCTGCTGAAAGAAACCGTACAGATTTCTGCCGTTGAGGGCGAGGTGAGTGATGTATACTCTCATGAAGGTGAGCTTGTGGGCATGGGATCTCCCATCATGAGCATTAGCCTTATCAAGGATATGTGGGGATCTTTCAATGTCCGCGAGGACCAGTTCAACGGAATGAAGATAGGTTCGGTAATCCATGCTTTTGTCCCTGCTTTCAACAAGACCATACGTATGAAGGTCTATTATGTGAAGGATCAGGGGTCCTATGCTGCGTGGCGCTCCACTAAGAATTCCGGGCAGTATGATTTGAAAACTCTTGAAGTGAAAGCACGCCCTATAGACAAGATCGACGGGCTTCGTCCTGGCATGAGTCTCGTGCTGAAAAATGCTGATAAGAAATAATCCCTTAAATTGCAGTAGTTGAAAGTTCTTCGTAGAATATATCGGATAGCTGTCAGAGAATGTCAGATTATGTGGAGCAGTGCGATTTACCGCTTCTGTATCCTCGTATTTCCTATTCTCATCGTAGTGTTTTTTACCTCTCTCATGCACGAGGGGGTGCCCGAGAACATGCCGGTAGGTATCGTGGATTTGGATCATTCTTCTACGAGCAGGGCCATCGTTCAAAAGCTCGATGCCATGCAGACTTCCGAGGTATATGATTATTACAATAGTCTTAGTGAAGCCCGTAAGGCCATCCAGAAGCAGGAAATCTACTCCATTTTATTTATTCCTCCGAGGTTTGAACAGAAATTAATGGGTGGGGAGCGTCCTGTTATCTCCTACTATAATAGCTATACGACTCTCGTGGCGGGTTCTTTGACATATCGTGATATTAAGACGGCATGCACCTTGGCAGCAGCTAAAGTGGGTATGACCAAACTTGCCGCAGTTGGGAAGAGCTCGCATGAGATCATGGCCAACTTGCAGCCCATTTCGGTAGACTTGCATATGATCGGCAACCCTTACGCCAGCTACAATGTCTATTTGAGCACCTACGTTGTTCCGGGAGCCTTGATGATCTTCATTTTTCTCTTAGTACCTTATTCTATATGGACAGAGGTGAAATTCGGTCGCTCTAAGGATTGGATCATGATGGCTGGTGGTAACATTCGCATTGCCCTTATCGGCAAATTGTTGCCCCATACAATCATGTTCCTCACCGTTTTCTTGTGTTTTGAGTTTTATATTTACGGCTATCTTGACTTTCCCCATAAGGGTGGACTCCTTGATATTGTGCTTGTGGGAGTCTTGTCGGTATTGGCCTGTCAGGGTTTTGGTGTGTTCATCTCTGGCATCATGCCAAGTCTGAGAATGTCTATGAGTATCTGCTCTCTTTGGTCGGTCGTCAGTTTTTCCATGTGCGGTGCCACCTATCCGGTAGAAGCCATGGACAGGATGGTTCATGCCATGGCATGGCTTTTCCCGCTGCGTCATTATATTATGATGTACCAGATCAACATTTTTGATGGCTATCCCTTGCAGTATACGGTCTGGAACATCGCTGGCTTGATGTTCTTTATCCTCTTGCCGGTGCTCTCTGAGAAGAATATAAAGAAGAACATGTTGTTTTCAGTGTATATCCCATGATGATAGATATGACTTTATTTCAGCAGATCAAGGAGGGTTTCCACGACTCTCTTTATATTTGGGCCAAGGAGGTGCACAATGTATTCCACGATGAGGGTGTATTGATTTTCTGCATACTTGTCCCCTTGGGTTACCCTTTGCTTTATTCATGGATTTACAACAATGAGGTTGTGCGTGATGTGCCGGTAGCCATTGTCGACATGGACCACACGAGTCTCAGCCGTGAGTATATCCGTAAGCTGGATGCCAGTCCAGATGTCAAGGTCGCCTGCTATTGTAATTCTCTTGACGAGGCACAGGACTTGGTGGGTCGCCAGAAGGTTCGCGGTGTCGTCTATTTGCCGAGTGATTTCTCAAAAAATATCAATCGTGGTGAGCGCTCTTTTGTCAGTGTCTATTGCGATATGAGCCTGATGCTTGCCTATAAGGCTATCTACCAGGCCTCTCAGGCTGTAGCCTCCATGATGAGCGCACAAATCCAGATTGAGCGTTCGGTCGACATGACGAATCGTGATAATGAAGTAACCGTTGAGCCCATTAGGCAGGAGCAAGTAAACATTTTCAATTCTACTATCGGATATGGCAACGCCATAATCCCTCCTGTCTTGATGCTCATCCTTCATCAGACACTCTTGCTTGGAATCGGACTTGCTGCGGGAACAGCACGCGAGAACAACCGTTTTGCCGATCTTGTACCGATTTCTCGTCACTATAATGGTATTTTCCGCATTGTAGTGGGTAAAGCAATGTGTTATTTCATGATATACATGGTGATGGGTACCTATTTAGGTCTTTGTGTTCCGCGTTTCTTCTCCTACACGGCCATGAACCATGCCGAGTACTTCTTTCCCTTCCTCATCCCCTACATCTTGGCGACTACCTTTTTTGGGATGACAGTCTCGGGGCTCGTGCGTCACCGTGAGAACATATTGTTGTTGGTGATTTTCACTTCCGTGCCGCTGTTGTTTCTTTCCGGTACAAGCTGGCCGGTGAGCAACATGCCGGCCTTTTGGAAATATTTCTCCTATCTTTTCCCAAGCACCTTCGGGCTTCGTGGCTATACGACATTGAGCAGTATGGGCGGTACTCTTCAGGATATAGAATTTGAATACCAGGCACTTTGGATTCAAGTGTTTGTTTACATTTTCCTCACTTGCTTGGTCTATCGTCGGCAGATCGCCTTGACCCATGCCCACAATCGTGAACGTCTCGATCAGATCAAGGAAATGCTCAAGACGTCCGAGAAGAACAAGCAGCAGTAAGAAGTATTCAGTCGGGTTCTCATCTCCAGAACCCGACTGAATATCTCTTGTCAGGATTTGTTAACGTGAACAATTTTTGTTTTAGGCAGTTCCTTGTTGCGGATGTTGACTCTTGTGACTACGGCCTGCGCCAGATTGAGAAAAGCCTGTCCTGTGATGGAGTCTACGTTGCATGCAGCGGGCTCGCCTTTGTCGCCGCTTTCACATATGCCCTGCACAATGGGGATTTGGGCAAGTAGTGGGCAGCCAAGTTCCTGGGCCAGATTCTTGCAGCCATCCTTACCGAAAATATAATATTTGTTTTGCGGCAATTCTGCTGGAGTGAACCAGGCCATGTTCTCTACCAATCCCAAAATGGGTACGTTCACCTTGTCGTTTCTGTACATGTCCACTCCTTTTCGTGCATCAGCCAAAGCTACTTGTTGTGGAGTGGAGACTATCACTGCTCCCGTGATACTCAGCGTCTGAAGCAAAGTGAGGTGGATGTCACTGGTGCCAGGAGGCGTGTCGAGGATAAAATAGTCCAAGTCGCCCCAGTCGGCATCGGCGATGAGTTGCTTCAGTGCCGATGTTGCCATTCCGCCTCGCCATAGGGTCGCCGTGCCGGGGTCTACAAAGAAACCTATACTCAGCAGCTTCACACCATACTTTTCAATGGGCACGATCAGCTGGCGCCCGTCTTTCTCAATTCCGTAGGGCCGTTCTTTTTCAACGCCAAACATCTTAGGCATCGATGGACCGAAAATGTCTGTGTCGAGTAAGCCTACTTTATACCCTAATTTTGCCAAAGCAATGGCCAGATTGGCTGCGACTGTAGATTTGCCAACTCCACCCTTGCCGGAACTGACGGCTATGATGTTTTTCACCTGAGGCAGAAGTTTCCCTACTTCGGGACGTGGCGCATGACGGTACTCCACATTCACCGTCACGTCGACCTCTTTACCGCAGTGATAATGTATTGCGGCTTCGGCTGCTTTTACTGTAGACTTAAGAAACGGATCGGTGTCGCGTGGGAAGATGAGCGTGAACGACAGGGTCAGACCGTCGATTCGGATGCTGTCGGCCAGCATGCCACTCTCTATCAGGTTCTTCTTAGTGCCAGGGTAAATCACTGTTGCCAAGGCATCTTTGATGAGTTTCGGATATAATGTCATGATCTATATGTTGTTTGTACTTGCAAAGATAATGATATTAAGTCGTTTAGCAAAATTATTCCCTTATAGTTTCTTTTGTTCTTTTTGTAGCACCATGTATAAACCTTGCCGGTAAGTCGTGTCTTCTATTGGGAAAGTTGCCGGCTTTCACGTTTTTGTGCGTTTCAAATAAGCACTGTGATTTTCGTGGCGTAGGCCATGGTGTTGTGTGGCGTTTGCCAACCAGTTGTGTGGCGTTTGCCAACCAGTTGTGTGGCGTTTGCCAACCAGTTGTGTGGCATTTGCCATGCAGTTGCGGGCATTTGCCACATCATCGTGCGGCGTTCGCCACATTGTAGTTTAACGCTTTTGGTTGACTACTTTAAGCCTTATTTTTAATATTGGTTGACCCGGTTAAACATTACTTTTATATTTGATTGATACATGTGCGGCGTGACGGACGCCACATTTTCTCTTGGCAAATACTGAGGAACATCAGCAGGCCGATGAATTGCAACTACTCAGTTCACCACAGGGATCCTTCCCTGAGCAAAACGGGAAATAACATTTCTATGATAAATGTAATATAGAAGATTGCTGTGTCCAGTTGTGAATCTTTCTTAAATATCCCGTGAATGGGAGAAAAATCCTTATCTTTGCACTAAAACTAAAAAAATGAGGCTGAAAATATTTTTTATAGTCTGTCTTTCTTTTCTGTCACTTGTATGTAGTGCGAGTGATGTGGTATGGTATAACGGCAAAAGCCCTGTCAGCTATTCGGTCTGCGAACAGCACGATAAAGTCGTAGATGTTGCTCTCGATTTGTTTTCGTCGGATATGCTGGCTGTTACCGGTAGATATGCCAATAAGAAATCTAACTCGGTGATAGAGATCTATCAACTCGACAGACTTTCGAATAAGGAATTTAGTCAGCTGAGCAAGTATTCCATCCCCATTAATAAATTCATCACCCAGCCGGATGCCTTTTACCTTGCCAATACCGGCCGCAAGGTAGTCGTCGTGGGCAGCAATGGACGTGGCACGGCCTACGGCATTCTGGAGCTTTCGCGTTTGGCTGGTGTATCGCCGTGGATCTGGTGGGGCGATGCCAGGCCTGCCAGTAAGGAATATCTGATTATGAAAGACGGTTACAAGTCTTTGCAAATACCCTCAGTCAGGTTTCGTGGCCTGTCCATCGGAGGTGAAGATTGGACGCTGCGCCCGTGGAGCAAGAAGCTCGATCATCGCCTTCCGGCAGGAGCTATTGGCCCGCGCACCTACAAAAAACTTTTCGAATTGATGCTCCGGCTCCGTGCCAATCTCCTATGGCCAGCCGATGACCTTGGTACAACGCCTTTTAACCGCGTGAAGGGGAACCTTGAGGTGGCCGACAGTTGCGCCATCATCGTAGGCAGTAAGGATCCGCTATTGCGTGACGACAAAGTGGAGTGGGGGAGCCGCAATGGTGAGTACAACAACGCTGATAACCACCGATGGCTGCAACACTATTGGGAAGAAGGACTCAAAACGGCTGGAACTGGCGAGAAAATGTTCACTGTCGGGTTGGGCAACTTCGCCATCTTGGGAGCGCGGAATGAACACGACAAGCGGCAACTGCTGCAGAAAACTGTCCATGAACAGTTGAAACTTATCAAACGGACCGAGGATAAGCTGAACAAGAAAAATAAAAACGCACCTGCTGATTATCCTACGCTCATCCTTGCCAACGACGAAGTGAGAAGCCTTCTTGGCAACGGACTTCAGTTGCCCGATGCCACTACAGTGTTGTGGCCCGACGATGGTTACGGCTATCTTTTGCCAGCGCAGGGGCATTTGTCAGCAAACCGCAAGGGCGGTGCGGGAGTACTGGTGCACCTGAGCTATCAGGGAGCGCCGCACGATTGTCTTTGGCTCTCAACCCCACAACCTGGCCTGTTGGTGTCACAATTGGATGCAGCCTTGGCCCGCAAAGCCAATCGGGTCTGGATAGCCGAAATCCATGAGCCCAAGGTGGCCGCTTATGCGCTCAGCCTCTTCTTTGACAAAGCATGGAATACGTCTTCTGTCACTTCAGATCATTTGGAGCGTCATCTCACTTCTTGGCTTTCAGCCCAATTCGGACAAACCCTTGGTCAACGTCTGCTTCCCGTCATGCGGGAATATTATCGGTTGACAGCCATCCGCAAACCTGAGTTTATGGGCTGGAATCAACTCACTTCTGACAAGGACAACCCCAAAGTGAACGATACGGAATTCAGCACCGATGACTTCGGTAATGAGCTGGAACGCTATCTCTCTGATTTCAGAGCCTTGAAAAACCGTGTGGATGAACTCTCGCAGGAAGTCCCAGCTCCTTTGCATGCTGCATTCTTCGCTGCTGTGGCTTTTCCGGTGAAGGCAGCGGAGGCCATGGCCCGTAAACAGCTATGCGCCCAGGAGTCTCGTGAGATCTCGCGTCCTGGCACATTCCATCACGACGAGGAAGCCCTTGAGGCCGCCGCGGCAAGTCTCGACGCCTATGACGACCTGTGCTCGCTGTCGCGACAATATGACGCTTTGGAAGGTGGTAAATGGGCTGGACTCATGAATATGTCACCCCGTAACCTGAGCGTGTTCGCTTCTCCTTCGCTGCCCGACAATTTGTCGCAAAAAGAGCGTCGGCAGTATGGAGTTGGGATGGAGTTGAATTCACAACTTGATTCAGAGAATGCAACGGCCGAAATCGCTGCGCAATATGTTCATTTTTCTGGTATGATTACCACCGTGCCCCTCTTGGGACATAGCCAGCGTGCTGTCAGAATGGCTGCCGGTTCCAGTGTCGACTATAACTTTCATCTCTCCGGCCGTGGAGACGCCTTGCTCTATCTGGCCTTTGTTCCCGTCAGGCCTCAATCCAACGGCTCCATGCGGGTTAGCGTCTGCTTTGATGGAGGCAAGCCCATAGATATCGATCTTGCCTGCCCCCAAGGTACGGATGAATGGAAAAAGGCCGTTTTGCGAGGTCAACTTTTAAAGAAGATACCTTTGGCGGTAGATGGATACCGGTCAAACCATACTTTGCGGTTGACAGCCATTGACGACGGAGTGATGTTCGACCAATGGATGATCGACTTTGTTGACGACAGAACATTTTACATGATACCAACTAAATAGAATAAGATGATGGATCGATTCAAAATCGTTGAAGGCTATATGCCTTTCCGTGGCTATAGCACGTATTTTCGTGTTGTAGGAGAGTCCTCCCCGACAAAAGCCCCTCTGTTGCTGCTTCATGGTGGTCCGGGTAGTACACACAACTATTTTGAGCTGCTTGACGATATAGCCTCTACCGGCCGTCAGGTGATCAGCTATGATCAGCTTGGATGTGGATTATCCTATGTCGAAGGACATCCAGAACTTTGGACACTTGATACCTGGTTGGATGAATTGGAGTCGCTGCGCCGATATCTCCATCTTGACACGCTTCACATCCTCGGACAGTCTTGGGGCGGCATGATGATAATAGCCTGGCTGATTGACAGGCATCCAGAGGGCGTCCGCTCGGCTATCCTTTCCAGCACCCTCTCTTCCAGTCGGTTGTGGGGACATGAACAGCATCGGTTGATTTCATTCATGTCACCTGAGGACCAGGCTGCTATCAAGAAAGCTGAAGCGACCAAGGACTTTGAGTCGCAGGCCTACCTGACGGCCAATGACCACTATACCGAACTTCATGCCTGCAGCATCACCCCCGACAGCCCTGAGTGCTTGCGTCGGAAGAAACGCTTTGGTACGGAGAGCTATCAAGTGGCGTGGGGACCCAACGAGTACACGCCTTGGGGCAATCTGAAAGATTTTGACTATACGCCCCGTTTGGGTGAGATCTCCCAGCCCTGCCTGGTGGTCAGCGGCACTAATGATGAGTGCACTCCGCTGCTGGCAAAAACCATGTACGACGGTATCAAGAACAGTTGTTGGGAACTCCTTGATGGTGCCCGCCACATGACTTTTGCTGACCAACCTGATAATTATAGAAAAATCGTCGCTCAGTGGTGTGACAGGAATGATTGAGATTCTTGCGCTGAGGTGCCCTAAAGGTGCCGTTGCTGTCTTTGAAATGATGATCTTAAAGCTAAAACTCTTCTGAGCGATATTTCCAAGTAATATCATAACTAAATACTATATGAACCGTATCAACAATCAATTTTTCATTGTAATCATGATTGTGACGACGCTTCTCCCGTTATGGTCACCAGCACAGACTCCGATTACCCTTTTCCCGGCACAATCTGCCTCCGACTATCATCGCATACCCTCTCTCGTGCGCTTGAAAAACGGCACGTTGGTAGCCTATTCCGATCTTCGTATTCATGGCTCCGGCGACACTGGAGCAAATGCCATCGCTGTAGTGGCCCGGACTTCAACCGACGACGGGGCAACTTGGGCTGACGAGGCAATAGCTATAGAGGGTGGAGGGGTCAACTTTGATTATGCCCACGGAGATGCTGCCACGGTGGTTGATCGTGAAAGCGGAAAAGTCTTAATGATGACAGCCTCGGGCACTACCGGATGGGGCAGTAGCTACAAAAGCAATAAGTTGCAGGTGGGACGCTCCCTAAGTACAGACGACGGAGAAAGTTGGGAGACCGAGGATTGGACCGAAAAGGTTTACCAAGGAGATATAGAAAAGTTGTTCTTCTCCAGTGGGCGGATCATCCAAAGTACGGTTTGCAAGGCAGGCGACTATTATCGGATCTATGCCGGTGTGGACACCCGGCCTGGAGGAAGCCGTGTGGTCTACTCCGATGATCTTGGGGTGACTTGGAATTATCTTGGTGGCGTTGCGGCTACCCCTGTACCAAACGGTGATGAATGCAAGGTGGAAGAACTGCCATCGGGCGATATTCTTTTCAGTTGTCGTCGTGTGTCGGGCACAGGACGTGACTTCAACGTCTTTACCTTCACAGACCGCGACAAGGCCGAAGGAGCTTGGGCTGAGGTTGCCACCTCAGGCTCCACCCATATTCCTGGCCAAACTTATGCCGCGACATGCAACGGTGAAGTTCTTCTTGTTCCAGCTCTTAGACTGAGTGACCATCAACCGACTTATGTGCTGCTACAGTCGGCGGCTGCGTCGGCCAACCGTGAGCTTGTAAGCATTTACTACAAAGAATTGCCCGAATCCTATACTTCTCCTAACAGCTACGTGGACGGATGGGGCAAATATCAGATTTCTACTACGACATCGTGCTATTCTACCATGGTACTTGACAGAAAAGGCAATATAGCTTTTCTTTACGAGGAAAACGCAAACGGAGGCTATGACATCGTCTTCAACACCGTGTCTTTGTCCACCATCACCGGCAACGCTTATGCCTATAGGGCGAGCGACAAAGGAAAATACCACACAACCTCCGAGCCTTCCGCAAAATAGAAGGCACAGCTATTGAGCCCAGGGCCACAATCCTCATCCTTATCTGTTCTTTTTGGAGAACAGCATGGCTTGTGGCCCTGAAATCAATTTTCTCCGCATAGAGCTTTTTTAGAACAACTCTGATAATCATTTTTTGTTCTACAAATTTCTGAAGTATGCGTACACATCAGCGTGTAAGTCCATCAAAGAAAAACATTTGAAATGTTGTTTGATACAAATATATTTTGTATCTTTGCACCGCATTTTAGGAAAGGCAAGGGATAAAGGGATAGTTCTACGCTAACAAAGTAATAGTATTTTATGGGTACATCGGTTCTACCCTCCCCCCCCCGCCATGTCTTGACCATACATACAGCCCGTCGTTTTGACTCTGCGGATAATAATCTAAATACGGAGACAGATGAAGGAGTTTTTGCCCGATGATCTTCACATAGTAGATATGTGAGGGAGGAAAAATCGTAAACTATTTCTTTCCTTAGACACGGGTTATTTCTTCTCTTCTGTCTCAAATGAAAACAATTGTTTTCCGAAGACATGGCATTTATTCTGTTTTGTTGCTCGTCCCTATTAATGCTCAGTTACAAAATAAATTCCAAAAGTACTATTTGCAGTCGCAAGCCATCAGCATGGCTGTTGCGGATAACAAACCTTGCTGTTGCAGATAATCTGTAAAATCAATGAATCACGAATCGAGAGTACGAAAGTCCTTATTGAATGCCCGTGTTAATCTGGTGTTCTATTTCATTTTCGTCATTCTATCCTTCTTCTCGCGTAAGACCTTTTTAGAGTGTCTTGGTGCTGAGTTTATGGGTCTTAGCGGAACCCTTATCAATATCTTGGGATTTCTCAGTTTGGCTGAAATGGGAGTGGGGACAGCTGTGGCTTATAACTTATACAAGCCTCTTCAGCAAGGTAACAAAGAGCGGATTGAGGAACTGGTTTCGGTATTTGGCTATTTATACAACCGCATTGGATTATTCATCCTACTCGGTGCTGGCATCGTTAGCTGTTTCATACCGTTGATATTCAAGCATACAGAGTTCTCCTTTGGCTTGATCTATTTTGCATTTTTCTCTATCCTTATAGCCCAACTTTTCAGTTATTTCATCAACTATCGCCAAATCATTCTGACGGCGGATCAGAAGGGCTATTTGGTAACAGGGTATCTGCAGGGAGCGCAGTTTTGTAAGATTGTCTTGCAAATGGCCATTGCTTATTACTGGGGAAACTATTATGCTTGGATAGCTCTTGAAGTTGTTTTTGGCTTTGTTGGATGCATTGTCCTGAATCGGAAGATAGACCAAGTATATCCCTGGCTTAAAGCCTCGGTGAAGAAAGGAAAAAAGTTTTTTCCCCAGAATAAGCAGATAATTACCTATACCAAACAAGTATTTGTTCATAAGATCAAGGACTTCCTCCTTAGTCAGAGTGACCAGATTCTTGTTTTTGCATTCGTATCTTTGAAAATGGTGGCCTATTATGGCAATTACACATTAGTGGTTAGCCGTTTGGCTGCCGCCTTCGATTCCGCTCTCAATAGCTTCAGTGCTGGTGTTGGCAATCTTGTGGCCGAGGGGAATAAAGAAAAGTCGATGTCGGTGTTTTGGGAGATTGTAGCTGTACGTTTTCTTGTCGGAGGTTTTGTCGTGTTCAGTGTCTTCAATCTGATAGAGCCATTTATCAGTTTGTGGCTGGGAAGCAAGTATATCCTTGACCGTGAAATCCTAATCTTGTTGATGATTACCATCTTCATCACGCAAACCCGTGGAGCTGTAGACATGTTCAATGGCGCTCATGGCCTTTATTCTGATACTTGGGCTGCATGGGCAGAGGCGATTCTTTTCTTGGCGGTAACTTTGGCCTTGGCACCCAAATATGGCATAGTAGGGATTTTGGCAGGCAAGATTGTGAGTCAGCTGCTGATTATTGTCATTTGGAAGCCTATCTTCCTTTTTCGAAAGGGGTTTAAAGAGCCTATATCCAAATACTGGAAGAGAATTTCCATCTATTATCTATTGGCCATAGTTGGTATTGTTGGTGCTACAATCCTCTGCCGTCCGATTGTAAATTCTGCTTTTGGAGGAATCGTAAACTGGTGTGTGTCAGCTCTTGAGATTACTCTGCCATTTGCAGTCTTCTATATTGCCGTCTTATATTTCTTTGCTCCAGGAGCAAAACCTCTCTTCGTCAGATTGTATAAAATAGTCAGAAAGCAATGAAAATCTCTGTAATAACAGTAAATTTCAATAACAAATCCGGCCTCGAGGCCACGATCAAGAGCGTTATCGGTCAGAGGTTCAAAGATTTTGAGTTCATCATAATAGACGGGGGCTCAACCGATGGCAGCAAGGAGGTTATAGAATCATACCAGAGCAGTATTGATTACTGGGTCAGTGAGCGCGATAAGGGTGTATATAATGGCATGAATAAAGCTATTGCCGTTGCGAAAGGAGAGTATTCGATCTTTATGAATTCAGGCGATTGCTTTTATAGTGAAACTGTGCTGGAAAAAGTGTTTGTCAATCATCCCGATGCTGACTTCATTGCGGGAAACTACAAAGATGGAGAGGTATTGAAGAAGAGTCCTCAAACGCTTACATTCAATTATATGTTTGAAACAGCCATTTGCCATCAAGCCGTTTTTATCCGCACTTCTTTGTTGAAGGCGAATCCTTATAATGAAACATACCGCATTGCAGCTGACTGGGCAGAAATGTTTGATGAACTGATTCTCAGAAACGCAAGCTATACTTATCGCGATGTTATAGTGGCCTCATTACAGCCCAATGGCATTTCCAAAAAGGGTTGGAAGGAGCTGACGGCTGACAGAGACCGGCATTTCAAAGAAGTATTACCTGTCCGTCTTTACGATTCGCTTAAACAGGATCGTATTCAAAAACGCATGTCTGCCCAACAAGGCGAGTTATTTGAGAAAATCCTATATCTGTCGTCAAGTCCCAAGATGATGGCAGTTGTCAACTCCGTTGTCTCTCATCTTTACAATTTCCTTGTTCGCCGAAACAAGGGGAAATGAACAAATAGCTATCGACCTTCATGATCTCAGTTATCATTCCAGCTTATAACGTTGCGCCTCTGTTGGAGCGGTGTTATCAGTCGATTCAGACCCAGACATATAAGGATTTTGAAGTCATCCTGATAGATGATGGAAGTACGGACCAGACACCCGAGATTTGTGAGGAGTTGGCAAAAAACAATGCTAATACCCGCGTGGTGCACCAGAAGAACAGTGGTGTCAGTGCGGCCCGAAATAAAGGTATTGGAATCGCAAGTGGTGACTACCTGTGTTTCATTGACAGTGATGACTATGTGGAACCGGAATATCTACAAAGTTTGTATCATGCTATAGAGTCGGCAGATGCAGATTTGGCCGAGTGTGATCAATTTGGCAAATCCATGTTGATCAAAGAAGATATCATGGATTCTCCGAGTAAAATCATTGATGCTATCTTAGGATACGGAAAGAGAGAAAACAATCAGGCTGTATGGAATAAGCTTTTCAAGAAAACGGTCATTCAAGATCTGCGATTTCCTGTAGATATATTTTTGGGTGAAGACACGCTTTTTTGTGTGGAATATGCCAAACGTTGCAAAAAAGGTGTGCATGTCCACAAAGGATTGTATCATTACGAAGAACCCACTGCAAGCATCGCCTATAGATCGGATCCGAAACTCTTGAAGAAATATCTGACTTATATTGAGTCACGAAGGCGCATGTTGAAGGACATTTCAATGCTTAGTGTAACTACGGTGAGATACCTGCGGAATTCTTACTTGAAATCTATTAAGGATAGTTATTTTATTGCCCGCGCTGGTAGGCAATGGAAAACTCAACTCGAATTATGCAGTCTCGTAGCTTCGGTGAGGTCGGAAGGTATCAACATTTATCGTTCAGATTCACCCTTTACCTATTTTTTTATGGCCAAAGGCCCAAAAATGTTTGATTTGTGGATGTTGCTTTATGGCAAATATAATGGTCTTCTACAGCGACTGAACATCAGATGAAAAGAATCTTATACACCCAAAATTATTTTGGAGTAGGTGGGATCAACAAGATCACTTCCGTAAAAGCCAACTATTTTGTCAACAAGGGCTATGAAGTTCATATCCTTTGTACGTTGGCAAGGGAGGGCGTACCTTCTGAAGGTATGTATGACAAACGCGTAATAACCCACAGCATCGAGTTGGAGCGCTTGAATTCTTTTCTGCGTATTCCACTGGTTGGACGAATTCTACGGTTTGTCTACTCCCGTTTCATGCACCTGAAGATCATTTTGTCTGTTAACCCCGATATTATCGTCTCCACACAACAGTTCCTGGAACCGTTTTCTGTTGTTTTGCTTACTTTTTGGAAGAAACGCATTCTGGAGTTTCATGGTTGGTATAATGATCCGCAAATTAACTCTGTGCGACTTCAGGATTGGCTGATGTTCCGATTCAAATTTCCTTTTTACAAGATCGTGGCTCTCACTCAGCAAGAGGCAGAGAAGTTACAACGGCTCACAGGAAACTCTGTAATCCGTATCCCCAATCCACTCTACTCTGGGCATGAGACAAAATCCAATTGCAGTAATAAGCGAGTTCTCATCTTGGCCCGTTTCTCAAGGCAGAAAAACTTGTTGAATTTCCTTCCTTACTGGCGGAAAGTTCAGAACAGCCACCCCGACTGGGTACTGGATATTTATGGAACAGGAGAACAGGAAAAAGCAATATCGCAGTTAGTGTCTTCACATCGTTTGACCTCTGTACATCTACACAATTATACGTCGAGTCCCATGGTTGAACTTGCAGCTTCTTCCATCTATCTGCTGCCTTCTTTGTTTGAAGGTTTTCCATTGGTGCTATTAGAGAGCATGTCGGTGGGCGTTCCTTGTGTGTGTTTCGATTGTCCGTGTGGTCCAAGTGAAATTATCAAGAATGGTGAGGATGGATTTGTCGTCCCCTATTTGGACTATGATGGGTTCATCGACAAAGTCTGCTACCTTATGGATAGGACCGAGGAACGGGAAAAAATGGGTCGAAAAGCATCGGAGAATATCAAGCGTTTCAATATTGATGCTATTATGAATCAATGGATGGAACTGTTCAATTCTTTGTAAGCATTAATCATGAATAATTTCAATCGCCCTTTTATCTATTTATATTCTCTATTGTTTTGCCTGCGTTATTTGCCTTTTTCTACAGCTCTGCGCATTCCCATCCTTGTTTGGCCGTTCTCGCTTAAGGTGAAAGGATTGAGAAAGAGAGATATTGCGTTTTCCGCCCCAGTCCGGCATGGTATGGTAGTGGTGGGCTTTCCTGGGACAGAGGGAAGAAGTACTCAGAAAAGTCTGATCTCCGTGACTGATGATGTACGCATAGTCTTTGGAGATAACGTCACATTGGCAAGAGGAACGCAATTGGTCATCAATGGGCATGAATTAAGTATAGGTAACAACTTCTTCTGCAATGGTGACTGTTTCTTCACATGCGACGACAACATTAGGATCGGAGACAATTGTCTTTTTGGCTGGGACATAGATTTGAATACTACTGACGGTCATCGGGTAATGATTGAAGGGGAATGGAGAAAGTCTTCTGGCCCCATAGTTTTGGGCAATCATATTTGGGTATGCTCAGAAAGCCATATCAGTAAAAATGTTACACTTGCAGACGGGTGTGTGGTGGCTCAGCGTTCACTGGTCAATAAGTCTTGTTCTATACCTAAGACACTTCTCGGAGGAATGCCGGCAAGGGCGTTGCGTACAAATGTGGAATGGGAAAAGTAAAGTCATATAAGATTCGAAACAAATATGTCAGAACTGCTGTTAAGCATTATTGTTCCTGTCTACAATGTAGAGGAATACCTGGCTCACTGCATTGATTCATTGCTGGATCAGGGATTGTCCGAAAAGCAATATGAGATAATCTTAGTCAATGACGGGTCTACTGATAATTCCCCCGCCATTTGCCAGTCTTATGTGGATAAGTATCCTTTTATTCATTGTTACTCTCAGAAGAATCAAGGATTGAGTGGCGCACGTAATACAGGAATGAAGCATGTGAAGGGTAAATATGTCCAGTTTGTCGATAGTGATGACTTTCTTCAGCCCAACAGTATTAAGGCGGTGCTTGAGGCGGCAGAAAAGTATGATGCAGACCTTGCTTTCTTTCAAGGCAGATATTATCCACATACAGAAAAGATCACTTGTATTCATCCGTTTGAGCATGACATTGTATACAAAGGGGACGACTTGCTGTTGTCTTCGATGATAGTGGGTAGCGTGTGGTGCAATATCTATAAAACAACATTTTTGAAAGAGTCCAAGATTACTTTCTACCCAGGGATTTTTCATGAGGATATTGATTTCAATCACCGTTTGTATCCCAAAGCCCGTCGGGTTATATTTACGGACGCTGACGTGTATAGATACCGCTACAATAATAGCTCTATCACTCATGTGAAGAATCCGAAGAAGGCAGAGAAGAGAATATTAGACAATATTCTTATTTCACACAATATCAAAAACTTGGTTTCAGAGGATTATATTAGTCCGGCAGTGAAGGAGGTCTACATGCGTAAGAGCAACAGTATCCTTATGGGTGAACTACTGACTCTCGTAAGAGACAAGTCTTCGTTTGATTTGAACTTCGCAGTGCGTTGTGTCGATTATGCAAAGGGACTTGGTGTATATCCCATAAAGGGTAAGACTCTTTCATGGAAAACTACATTTTTAAAATGCTTTATTAACAGCCGCTTTCTCTATCTCTCAGCCGTACGGTTGTTTGCAAGGTGAATTTATTATGAGGATATAGGAATGAAGGTAATACTCATCACCACGACTACTCCTGCCGTGGAAAACATACGTGGAACCTCGGCATTGCCTTACCATCTGATAGTCAGACGGGACGAAAAGATTGATGTAGAGATCTATAGCTTTAATACTAATGGGCTATCGGAGAAACAAATCCGAAAAGTAGAAGATGAGCTTAAAGTCAAAATTCATTTGCTTAATAAGCCCAGATGGATGAAATGGGCGTCAAAACCTTACTTGCTCTTTTTCCGCATTCTGATGCGTTATCCATTCTTAAGTTATCTTCACTTAGATGAGGAGGTTATCAAAATGATAAAATCTGAGCATCCCGATGGTATTTGGATTTATGGCGAAGAAATCTCTAAACTTATGACAGCCTTCTCTGAATATAAGCGGGCGCACATCGGTCCCGACAGTGAGGCTCTCTATTATTATCGCATGATGGGACGGCAATTTGTGGCAAGCAACAGGAAAATGCTGTTGAGACAGATGATCATGTACCCCAAATACCTTCGTCTTGAAAGAGAATATTCAACCGATTCCAACGCAACCTACTATCTGGTGGGGGAGGCCGACGCAGCTTTTGTGAAGCGAATGAACCCTGATTGTCATGCGGTCTTTTTACGCCATCCTCATTATAAGGTGGATAGTTCCTACGGAAAAGTCAAGTTCCATGACCCCATCAGATTGCTAATTGCAGGACAGAATAACTATTACATGAGGGAGGATGCCAATGAGTTGATAGACTGTCTTTCTACGTGTAAGGATGATGCGTTGAAGGCTTCCTTTGAACTGACATTCTTGGGGAAAGGTTGGGAGGACCATGTGAAACGATTAAAGGGGCAAGGCTGGAACGTGAAGCAGATTGTTTTTGCACCAGACTATATAGAAGAAGTGAAAACTCACGATATTCAAATCACACCAATATCCATCGGCACAGGCACGAAGGGGAAGGTGCTTGATGCGCTGTCAAACGGCTTACTTGTCATAGGGACACCTTATGCTATGGAGAACATAGCTGTAGAAAACGGAAAGTCATGTCTTGTATATAAGTGTGGAGCTGAAATTCTTCCAATTCTACATGAAATCAATAAGAATCCAAAAAAGTTTGAAGATATGGCAGAGTTAGGCCGCAAATGTGTGTTGGAAGAGCATGACCGTAAAAAAATAGCTAAGCAATTTTTTGGTACGTTCGCTTGAGTATTAATACTAATAAATGAGAAAATGAAGGTTGGTATCATTACTATGCATAAGGTTATGAATTATGGCTCGATCCTCCAGGCCTATGCAACTCAGGAGATCGTAAGAAATCTTGGCTATGACTGTGAGTTGATAGATTATGACTTCCCAAACTCCTGGCAATTCTCACGCGGAATAGCTCAAAATAAGCTGAGTTTGAAGAGTAGACTCTCAAAGGCCTTGCACCTGCGGAAGGCTTATGCTAAAGAACCTAAATTCAAACGTTTTATCCGTTCTCACTTCCTTCTGAGTCGGGAATACCATACAGCAGAAGAATTGCAGGCAAATCCTCCATTGTATGATATCTATATGACAGGAAGCGATCAGGTCTGGAACTATAAGTTTACGAAGATGGACCCATCATTCTTCTTGTCGTTTGTTCCAGCTGATTGTCCTAAAGTTTCATTTTCATCAAGTTTTGCTGTGAATCAAATCCCTGAGGAGCTGAGACAAGAGATAACGGAGAAGATTGGTGCATACAATTCCATTTCTGTTAGAGAACAAAGAGGGCAGGAAATCGTCAAAGAACTGATTGGGAAAGAAGTTCCTGTCACAGTGGACCCAACTTTGACGCTTGATTTCCGTGAGTGGGACAAATTGATTAATGCTCCCAAACGAAAGGAAAAATACATATTCCTTTATATGCTTGATTATGCTTATAACCCAGCTCCTTATATCTATGAGTTGGTGAAGCATCTTCAGAAGAAGACCGGATGGATTGTCCTCAGCAATGTTGAAATGCCTAAATCTTTTGGCATACGTTATCATTCCGTAGCAGATGCTGGTATAGAGGAATTTCTTCAATTGATCAGAGACAGTGCTTTGGTGGTCACTTCGTCTTTCCACGGAGTGGCTTTCTCTGTTAATTTTGGAGTACCTCTGTTGGCGGTTGTTCCTCAAGAACCCCAAGCTGACACGCGTTTATCATCATTGCTTGAACAATTGGACTTAAGAAATTCTATTGTTAGAGTGGGTTCCACTTTTGAAGGGCTGGATGGCAAGTATGACAAAGATAGGGAACAACGTCTGCTTTCAGACTTGCGTCGAGACTCCATTGACTATCTGAGAGTGGCACTTTCAAACTAAATATATATTTTTTGAGATTTACAATATGACTCGTGAAGAGAGTAAGATGATGCAAGGTGTAGGTATCTTGACCATGATATTCTACCATCTCTTTAACCCGAGCTTCAATCATGGGTTATCCTCCACAGTGTTAGGTAACATGGGGCGTGCCGCTAATCCCGTTCCTCTCTATTGTTTGCTGAGCGGGTATGGACTTTATCTCGTTTTTCGCCACGGTAAGGATAGGCATCGCTTCATTCGCTGTTTTCGTCTATACTTTCGCTATTGGTTTATTACAGCACTGTTTGTTTTTGTTGAAGTGTGTTTGTTTCGAGATTATAGGTGTACTTTTTCAATTAAAGAAATATTGTTTAATATCACAGACTGGAAAGCGTCATATTATCCTCCTGCTTGGTTTATTTTGCCTTATTGCATTTTAAATCTTAGCTCCTTTTGGATCTTTAGAATCACGGAAAAAAAGAATACATGGATTATTCTCTTTCTGGCGTATTGTGTTTACTTGTTTTCCTCAAGAATGAACAATTATTCTTGGTTCGGATTAAACATTTTCCAAACTTTATATATATTCTTCCCCTTTGTGCTTGGGGGTGTAATGGCTAAATTGGATATCGTTGAGAAAGCCAATCTTATTTTGTCTAAAACAAATATTTGGATAGTATTAGCGATTCTTGCTCTTCTTTTCTTGCTGCGCTACTTTATTTATACAGGTGCAGTAGTTTCTTTCTTTTGGATGGGAGTCATTATCGTAGTCATAAATGTGGTTCGCCGAATACCATATTGTGACAAAGTCTTTTTGTTCTTTGGGCATCACAATTTTAACATGTGGATGATTCATGCTTGGATATGCTGGTATTTTTTGCATGATTTTATTATTCGATTGGGTAATCCGATTTTGATATATTTTACGGTTTTATCAATATGTCTGATTGTTTCATTGATATTAGATGTATTTATCATTCCTTTGGAGTCGAAAGTCATACGAGAACATGCAAAATAAAGTAGTTTCGATAGTTGTTCCTTGCTACAATGAGGAAGACTCATTGCCACATCTCTATGAAGAGGTGAAAAAGATAATGGCAGAGATCCCTGGATACAAATGGGAACTGTTGTTTATCAATGATGGAAGCCGTGATCACACAATGTCTATTATTCGGGAGATGGCAGTGCATGACAGCAGGATCTCTTATGTCGATCTGTCCCGTAACTTTGGCAAAGAAAATGCCATGCTTGCCGGTTTCGACTATGTGAAAGGCGACTGCATGATTTTGATGGATGCTGATTTGCAGGATCCTCCGTCGCTCATTCCCGAGATGCTGAAATATTGGGAGGATGGTTATGAGGATGTATACGCAAAGAGACGTGATCGTGGCAAAGAAAGCTGGTTGAGAAAACAGTTCTCACTGCTGTTTTATTGGCTTCTCGATAAGTCGACACGTTTTGAAGTATTGAAGAATGTAGGCGATTTCCGTTTGCTTAGTCGTAAGTGTATCGATGCGTTGAAACGTATGCGTGAGAGTGAGCGGTACACGAAGGGACTGTTCTGCTGGATTGGCTACAAGAAAAAAGAGATACTCTTCGATAGAGGCGACCGCAAGTACGGTTCTTCTCACTGGAATTTCTTCCAGTTGGCCGGTCTCGCTGTTGAAGGTCTGACCAGCTTTACGGTGTCTCCTCTGCGCTGGGCTACCTATCTGGGATTCATTATCGGTGTGGGAGCTCTGTTTTATTTGTTGTGGACTCTTATTAAAGTCATGATATGGGGAGATCCAGTTGCAGGCTTCCCCACGCTTATCTGCGTGATCCTATTCTTAGGTGCATCTCAACTAATAGCTATTGGCATCCTTGGCGAGTACTTAGGCAAGATTTTCAATGAGACTAAAGGCCGTCCGGTTTATTTGGTTAGTGAATATCACAGTTTTTTAGAAAAGAATGAACATAAAATTGGAGAAGAGAACGCTTGATTTGCTTTCTCTTTCATGGTTGCTTGCAGGAATTGTCATCTTCCTGTTGGGCTGGTGCAGATGGTATTACTCTATTCCGTTGACATTAGGAATAGTGGCTGTAATCTATACAACATGGAGTAAGGGTGATATAACTGAGATTGTTATAAGCCAAAGGAATCTGTGGCTGTCGCTTGTCGTTTGTCTGATCATCATGTGGCTTTGCGGCATCGGAGGCTATATGGTTCAGTCGAATGACCATTATTGGCGAAATGCTATGTTCCGCGACTTGGTCAATTATTCCTGGCCCGTCTATGATGAGGCTACTCATTTAACGAAGAGCTACTACATCGCATTTTGGATGGTTCCAGCTCTATTCGCCAAGATAGCAGGGAGTATGGAGTTGGGCTTCTTCATGCAACTGATCTGGCTGACGCTGGGCTTCGAGCTGATGTATCTCCAGATATGCAGATGGATGGGTAAGGCAAGAGTTTCCTACCTTTTCTTCTTCTATCTCTTTGCAGGAATGAAGATTGTGGAATGTCTGCTGTATTTGCCTGTTGCTGAACCTGGCCATGTGATTTCCGAAATGGTGAATCTTGTTTCAACGAATGCAACCCCCGGAGAGTTCCATGCCGGTCCAATATCCCAGTTGCTCTATGACCCCTTTAATCAGACAATCCCTCTCTTTCTTGGGATGATGGTGATGATAAACAACGTGAGGAGCAGGATCTTGCCATTTGTGTATACATCTCTTTTGCTGTATGCTCCCTTCCCCCTCGTCGGGTTGGCTCCAATTGTTTTGTATTGGATGGGACGGAATATGGTGGAACTTAAGGGGAATGAAAAATGGAAATATCTCTTCTGTTTTGAGAATATCGTAGCTTTGCTCGTTCTTGTTGTGTCGGCATTCTATCTGATGTCAAATAACCAGAACGGAAACAAAGGCCTGCGGGATCTGTCCGACTTTGGACTGACATTCTACGGATACCTCATCTACATGTTCTTTGAGTTTGCTATTTTCATGCTGATAGGCTATAAGGCTTGCAAGGACAAGGCCGCGCTATGGATAGCCTTTATCACTGTAGCTGTGCTGGGATGGTTTAAGATTGGATTGCACAACGACTTCTGCTTCCGCACCAACACGCCCCTGATTTTCATTCTCTGTTTACTGGTCATTCGCCGATACTATATGGAGGATGCTGGCAGCAGACTAAGGAAATTGATTGTTGCACTCTATATCGTAGGCGGTCTGCCGGCCGAGATTCACCCTGCCTTGCGATGGATTTCTTCCGCATGTATTGTCATGGGTGTAGACCAAGCTGTCTTCAACCGTTATCAGCATATAAAAGATGTCAAAACGCTCTATGTGATGCAGCAGACTAAAATCAGAAACGATCAGCTCTCCTCTTCCTTCCTTTGCCGTAAGGATCAAGAGCAGTTCCGTACTGATGTTGGGACGAAAGATTCTTTCTTCTTTAAATACTTAGCAAAATAATTTTCTTATTTAGTCAGTTTAAATTATTATGTGGCTATATCTTCTTATTTTTTTCATCCCTGTCCTTGCATTTTATGCTCAGGGGAAAAATCCCAGACAGAAATCTTTCCTCATCATGTATATGATGTTCCTCGCTTTCTTTGTCGGAATGGCCGACATGTTTGGAGGTTATGACAGATACATCTATTGCGATATCTTTGATGCAATTGCCAATGTAACCACACGGCATGAGAGCTATTTGGCAAATAATGTTTTCAGATACTTCCCGAGCGAGAGGGGGTTTATTTATCTGAATATCTTGATTTCCTTCTTTACGGAGAATCGATACATATATGTCCTGACGATCACTCTGCTGATTTATTTCCTTCTTTTTCAATCTTTCAAGAAGTACGCAAACAATTATGCTTTTGCCATGATCATGTTTATGGGATTATGGTTTTATTTCTCCTTCACTTATCTGCGTCAGGTACTCGGAGCCTCAATAGCATGGTTGTCTATTAAATATATAATTGAACGAAAGCCTTGGAAATTCCTACTTGTTATGCTTATTGCCATCTCTGTTCACAAATCGGCAATCATTCTGATTCCAGCCTACTTTGTTCCGCTAAAGAAGTATCATCCCCGCAATATTTTGTATGCGATGGTCTTGGTTGCTATATTGGGTATTACCCCAATCCCCAACGCGATCTTCTCTACATATGGTGATATCTCAGTTGTGGAAATGCAGGGCGACTACAACTCATCGAGTAGTTTCCGTTTTGCTTACGCTCTCGAAGCATTTTGCTTCCTCTACATCATTTTGAAACGATACAAATACATTCCGAACAACAATCTGAATCTGGTGATGCTTAACCTTGCGCTCTTCTTCTGCGCGACATTGTTGTTCTTCGTGAGGTCTCCGAATGGTGGACGTCTGTCATGGTATTTTATGCTTGGACTTATCATTACAATCTCAAACGTTGTATCTGTAGGTAGGGGACAGAAAAACTGGAGCATGCTGTTGATTGTTCTGTGTTTATTCCTTAACATGCGTATCTTCCTATCATGGCAGCATGGATATTTGCTTTATCCATATAAAACGTTCTTGACCAATGGTGTCAGAAGTGTGGACAAGGTGAGTACAAAGTTTGAATACGATCAACAGTATGCGCTCAACAAGTTCTATCGGGCGCCTTTCCGACTCGATATCAATCTAAAGCAATAAAACAGCTCTTTGGCTGCCCTGTGGTAGCCAAAGGAATTTGTGTATGCGTTTCTTTGTTATAATATCAAATTTAGAATTATTTACTGATGATTACCGTTATTACACCATCCTTCAATCGGAGCAAACTCTTGAGCAAAGCCTTTGATTCGTTAAGACAACAAACCACACAGAATTTTGAGTGGATAATTGTTGACGACGGTTCTGAGGACAATACTCGTGAACAGGTTGAAGGTATGTCTGCATCAGCAACATTTCCACTTTATTACATATATAAGCAGAATGGCGGGAAGCATACGGCTGTGAATATTGGTGTGACGAAAGCACAAGGAGAACTGGTACTGATTTTGGACAGTGATGATGAATTGCCGCCTCATGCAATACAAGACATTGAGGAAGCTTACGCCGCAGTCAAGGACGACAAGTTGTATGCCGGAGTGTGCGGATATATGGCTCATCGCAACGGCAAGGTTATTGGCAGGCCAATGATCGACACCGATACCAACACGATCGATTTGAGATATAAGTTGGGTGTATGTGGAGACATGGCTGAAGTGTACCGTACGGATTTACTGCGCAAATATCCCTTCCCTGAAATTCCAGGAGAGAAGTTCTGTCCTGAGCTTCTTTGCTGGAATAGAATCGCTCAGAAATACAAACTCCATGTTTTTTCGAAGGTCATCTATTATCGAGATTACTTGGACGGTGGTTTAACCGATAGTATTATTCGTATTCGGATGAAAAGTCCTGTCTTATCCATGATGACTTATCAAGAAATGACATCCTACAGTGTGCCTTTTAAAATTAAGGTAAGATCGGCAATTAACTATTGGCGGTTTTGGTGCTGCAGAACGAATAGTCGCTACCCACGGCTGAATTTCAAGTGGGTTTGGACTTTTCCTGTAGGTATAGCCTTACATTGGATGGACTTAATTAAGACACATTGAAATAATGACAAAAATACTTCACGTTATCACTTCTCTCTGTACTGGTGGTGCAGAAAGCCTGCTTTCAGATCTTGTTCCTCTCTTGAACGATGGTCAGAATAGAGTTGATGTTCTTGTATTCGATGGCATGAGAACGTCTTTTATGAAGAAACTGGAGAGCAAGGGAGTAAAGGTTATGGCTCTCGGAGAGGACCATAATGTTTACCGGTTGGCGAATATACGTAGACTGATTCCAATCATCCAGCAATACGATATCGTTCACACCCATAACACGGCATGTCAGTTGTTCGTGGCTATGGCGAAGAAACTGTCAAGGGCAAAATGCAAGCTTGTTACGACAGAGCACAGCACTGACAATCGCCGTCGTCACATCAAATGCTTGAAACCGATTGATCGTTGGATGTACCGCCAATACGATGCCATCATATCCATCTCGGATATTGCCACTAAGATGCTGAATGATTATATTGGCCCAGGCTTTTCGATTAGTACAATCCCAAATGGTGTAAATGTGTCCGCATATTATGATGCAGAGCCATATGATACCTATCGTAAGGAAGGCCGCTTCATTATTACTATGGTAGCTGCTTTTCGAGTAGGCAAGCAACAAGAAGTCCTTATCCGCGCTCTTAAATCCCTGCCAGACAATTATGTGGTTTGGCTCATTGGAGATGGTGTTCGCCGTCGCGAATGTGAAAATATTGCGGAAAGTCTTGGCGTGAGTGATCGGGTTAATTTTTGGGGCGTAAGGACAGATGTTCCCCGTTTGCTGAAAACTTCAGATGTAGTGGTGATGTCCACACACTATGAGGGAATGTCACTTTCCAATATTGAGGGAATGTCTTCTGGTAAACCTTTTGTGGCAAGCAACGTGAATGGAATCCGTGAGATAACTGAAGGGGCAGGCATATTGTTTGAAGAAAACAATGACAAGCAACTGGCACAGATTATTCTACGACTCGAGAGGGATCAGGCTTATCACGATAAAGTGGTCGAACAATGTTTGGCCCGGGCCAAGGAGTTTGATGTGAGCAAGACGACCGAAGGGTATCTCGCTGTCTACAATTCGCTGAGCGTGAGCCGTTGACCACCGTTTTGTCTATAACGTTTGTCTTTCTATAAATTCATGTAAAAGAGAACGGATTTATACCAATGGAAACCAAGAAAAAGAAATTAATAAGAGCTGTCACGGTATCTATGTCTGTTGGTTTTTATGAGCCGATGATTGGAGAGTTGCAGCAGGAAGGTTATGAGGTTGTCTCGGTGTCTTCGCCTGGTCCTGAATTGGAGCGCTTAAGAGCTAAAGGTGTTAGGTGTTTGGAGGTACCTATGGAACGACATATTGCCATCCAGAAAGATATTCGCTCCCTCTTTGCCCTTATTAGAGTGTTTCATAAAGAAAAGCCTTTCATTGTTCATTCTATGACTCCCAAAGCCGGAATGCTGTGTATGGTGGCGGCTTGGGTGTGCAGAGTTCCCCGGCGTGTTCATACTTTTACCGGGCTCGTATGGCCTACTGCAAAAGGACTGAAGCGACGTGTGCTCATGTTTACCGATTGGCTGACATGCTTCTGTGCCACTCATGTCATCCCAGAAGGGCAAGGCGTGAAAAATGATTTAAGCCATATAACCAAGAAACCCATGAAGGTATTGGGGTATGGCAATGTGAAGGGAGTAGATATGCATCGCTTCTCCCTTCGTCCGGAGGTTTTGCAAAAGGCTGCACCGCTGAAAAATAAAGATGTATTCACTTTCATCTTTGTCGGACGAATTGTTGGTGATAAGGGCATCAACGAACTGGTTGAGGCTTACCTCAGATTATTAAAAGAACATAGCAATCTCAGACTTTTCCTCGTTGGTAATTATGAGATGAAGCTAGATCCTGTCAGTCCTCAGACGATGCAGTGCATATCTGACACAAAGGAGATAAGCGCCGTAGGTCCCAAATATGCGGACGATCTGCTTGCTTATTATGCAGCAAGTGATTGCTTTGTATTCCCAAGTTATCGTGAGGGCTTCCCTAACACGGTCATGGAGGCTGGGGCTATGGGATTGCCCTCCATTGTAACAGATATAAACGGTAGCAGGGAGATTATTGTAGAAAACAAGAATGGAAAGATTATTCCTTCTAAAGATGTAGATGCGCTTTATCGGTCTATGAAGTTCATGGTGGAAAATGAGGATGACCGTCGGCGCATGGCCGGTAATGCCCGGCAGATGATTGCGTCAAGATTTGACCAGACATTTGTTAGAAAATGCTTAATGGATTTTTATAATCAAATTTCTGCTGAAGATTAAATAAACATCCAAGACGTTGATTGGTTTTCTTGTTTGAGTTTAGTCTTGATTGATTATACAGCAATGCAATAATCATGAATCATATCAATATAAAGATCAATCGTAGCTTTCTGATGAACGTCGGACGATTGTCCAATGAACGTAGGGCGCCATTACCAATCGTGTATCCTTGTATCGTTTGACTGAAACCGGCCCAAGGGGGATTGTCCGTGGCGGGCGGATGCCGCTGCCTAACCAAAGACGGTAATACATCTATAGAAAAAAAAGGGTATATCCCTTATCCCCTTCAGGCATGACCTGAAGGCTTTCATCTTGGAGTTGAGCGATTCTGCAGAAGCATTAGTGTCTCTGTTGATAAAGTAATTGAGTATCTCGTCCTCGTAGTGCTGGATAGACTGTTTTACGGAT
>Ga0256405_10001633_pt1 | contig 59392 bp, 23 predicted proteins | sample RumenRJG_02DNA_FD_189096 | JGI IMG/M metagenome (GOLD analysis project Ga0256405, IMG submission 189096) | Bovine rumen microbial communities from Lethbridge, Alberta, Canada - RJG_02 | ecosystem: Host-associated > Mammals > Digestive system > Stomach > Rumen | place: Canada: Alberta... | reverse complement strand
GGCAATTGCACCGTCACGACGGGAGCCGCAACCAACATTGGCGGATACAACCATATTACGTACCGCGGGTATTACTATGAACAGAATCTCGGAATGTATTGGCTCCAAACTCGTTTTTATGATGCTACAACAGGGCGTTTCATTTCTCCTGATGATACACAATATCTTGACACAGACGCAGTTCATGGTGTAAACTTATATACGTACTGCAACGATTGTCCGACAATGTTTGCGGATCCAAGCGGACATTTTGCGTTGCTAACCGCGATCCTTATTGGCGCGGCAATAGGTGCTGTTGTTGGATTTGGTGCAACTGTTCTTGCCGACTACATGGATGACGGTTCTGTGTTCAATGGAAGCATAGGTGTAGGCGGTTATATTGGAAACACTGTAGTAGGCGGTGTGTTTGGAGCACTGGTAGGCGCCACGGGTGGTTTGCTAGGCGGAGGAATGCCAATTGCGACAGGTGGCTCCATGGCGTTTGCTTATGCCGGTGCAGGCGCGACAGGTGTTGCAACAATTAGTGCAAGTGCGGAAATTGTAACCGCAATAGGATTGCTTGGTGCAATAAGCATTATGCTATCTGTTATAGGGAAGAGTGGTGGATATGAAATTTCTCATCATTATCCAAATGATCACGATCCAATTCATGTGCATATTAAAGGTGATGATATAATAAATAAAGAGACCCGAGTTGATTTATTTGGGAATGTCTTAAAAAATGACTCTCCGCTAACACCTGGTGCTAGACGTGCTTTCCACAAATTATATAAGAAAATTCTAGAAAAATTAAAGCCATGGAGATAAAGTGGTATGAATAATCAAGTCTTTGAGAAATTAAGTCGTTTTGGATATCATGACACTACAATAACTTCTATTAATGTGACTAATAATGGTTTAGAACTTGTCTTTGATGATGGATTATACAATCTATCAAATACTGGGAAGGAAACGACAAAAACACCTCGCATTAAGGTCTTGTTGATTGTCGAAGGATTTGATATGAACGCCTTGTATGAATATGTTGCCGTTTGTTATCAAAAGAAACATAAGGTTATAGAATTACAACTCGAAGAATCATCAGAGCTTAATGGCTTTAACTATTTGGTTATAAGCGATGTATATTTTTCCAATTTTAACAATACAATATTGATTAAATGCTCTGGTAATAAGTTAGTTAATTCTGAAATTATTGTAGAAAATATCAGAGATATAGAGTTTTGTTTTTAGCAATCAAAACTCAACAAAAGAGAGCCTTCGGGCTCTTTTTTGGTGAGGGAAAAGGCTATTTACAACGCGACGTACAAAGACAGGCTTACGTCTTTCAATGGAAGTTCGATTGCATACAATCAACAAGGCTGCCCAACCACATATCTTGGCAAAACTCTTACGTGGGCTTACGGAAGATTGACGAAAGTTGTAAAAGGAACGCTTGCCACGGGAATAGAAACTTGCACCTATACGTACAATGCAAAAGGTCAATTGATACAAACATATTATACGTATTTGCCGGGGCAACAAACTTTGATTGAATATGAAACGTCAAGAAGGACTACTCTCAAGTACGCAGAGGACGGCAGAATGGTGAACGAGAAAATAGTCGTTACATACAATACAGGTGTTTCAAAAAATATTGATACAGTTTACCTCTATGACGAGTCTGGTATTTGCGGTTGCAGAATGACCGTCGACGGCACAACGTACAACTACTATTATCGCAAGAATGTGCAAGGGGACGTTGTCGGCATATACGATTTGCTTGGCAATGAGGTTGTAAAGTATGCGTATGACGCATACGGCAATTGCACCGTCACGACGGGAGCCGCAACCAACATTGGCGGATACAACCATATTACGTACCGCGGGTATTACTATGAACAGAATCTCGGAATGTATTGGCTTCAAACACGTTTTTATGACGCCAACACGGGCAGATTTATAAGCCCCGATCCAACCGAATATCTTGACACTGACACTATTCATGGTGTAAACTTATATGCGTACTGCAACGATTGCCCGACGATGTTTGCAGATCCAAGCGGACATTTCCCGGCACTGTTAGCATTTGTTCTAATAGGTGCGGCAGTTGGAGCAGTATCATATGTTGCCTCTGAAGCAGTATCTGCTGCAATTTCCGGAGAATGGAATTGGTCTTGGGGACAGTTCATCGGAAGCACATTAGGCGGTGCGTTGGGCGGTTTGGCAACCGGACTTGGCGCTGGACCATTTTTATCAGGTTTTATCTCCGGTGCGAGTTCTTCAATTATAGGCATGGGTTTGGATAATGTTATTGAAGGAACTGATTATAGCATAAGTGAGATAACAGCAAGTGCGATTTTTAATGGTCTTGTTTCAGGTGGATTAGCATATTTTGGTAGTGAAATGGTGAGCATCGATGGAGTAACTGCGGGGAGAAATAGTCTCAAAGCAATTGGCAAACAAATGGTTACAAAAATGAAGCGGCATCTTATTAAAAATTTATCTCCAAAGACAATTGGCAAATTAATTTTGTATAATGCATATATTTCATTATATGATATGTCAAAAATGTCGTTGAACAACATTATCGGAGCAAGAGATATTTTGTTAGATGTGTTTGTTTGAGGTATAAGTATGCTTAAACTAAAAAACAATAAAACATGCTATGTTCAAAACAATATTGTTCCGCATATATTTGCGCTGATTTCTCTAATAGGCATTGTTCTGGCATATTACTATTTTGCGATAGTATTATCAAAGTTATTGCACAACGTCTATGAGCTAAAAGAGTTGGTTGTTGGCATATTTTTCTTGTTCGTCATGTTGTTTGGTCCTATCGGATTGTTTCTAATTATTGCCGATTTTGAAACTATAATTTTGTTTATGGATAACGATAAAGTTTGGATGAACAAGCAAGTCACATTCAAAAAAGATAGAATACAATACAAAACTACCATTAAATTTGCAGATATAGCGGACATGAAATTGATTGTGAATAATTGCGATAGCAGAGGTCGGTCCATATCTTCAATACGCAGTGTTTCATTGAAAAAATATCTTGTTTTGATGGATGAAAACGGCAAAGAAAAGAGATTTTTTGTCCAATGGTACACAAACAAATATTTGTTTAAAATTATGACGGAAATAGTTGCGCGTATTGAAGCGGTAGGCAAAGTCTATTCCGGAGCCAGTCCACAAGAAGTCATAGACAATTATAAACAAACAGAGAGGAAAAAGCTGTTATAAAAGAGAGCCTTCGGGCTCTTTTTTGTTGAGGCTGAAAACGCCATTTACTTTATGAGATTGATATGATACAATACATACAACGGCACAACGTACAACTACTATTATCGCAAGAATGTGCAAGGGGACGTTGTCGGCATATACGATTTGCTTGGCAATGAGGTTGTAAAGTATGCGTATGACGCATACGGCAATTGCACCGTCACGACGGGAGCCGCAACCAACATTGGCGGATACAACCATATTACGTACCGCGGGTATTACTATGAACAGAATCTCGGAATGTATTGGCTTCAAACACGTTTCTATGATGCTACAACAGGGCGTTTCATTTCTCCTGATGATACACAATATCTTGACACCGAAACTATTCATGGTGTAAACTTATATACGTACTGCAACGATTGTCCGACAATGTTTGCTGATCCGACAGGGCACGCTCCAAAGTGGCTGCAAATTGCTGGTTGGGTTGGTCTTGCCCTTGGGCTTGTTCTATGTGCTACAGCAATAGTAATATTGGCTGCAGGTGTGAGTGCGTCAACCTTGTTAGGTGCAATCGCTGTTGGTGCAGCGAAAGGGGCACTGATTGGAGGTGCTATAGGCGCAGGGATGGGAGCAATATCTGGAGGAATAAGTTCAGCGATTGCCGGCAATTCGATTTCAAGTGGTGCATTTTGGTCTGACGTTGCCTTTGGTGCAATGGTTGGCTTTGGAATCGGTGCGTTGACGGGTGCAATTTCAGGTGGGCTAAGTGCTGAAAATTCATGGTATTATTCTAAAGCATTGGAATTTACAAATAATGGTTCCGAATTTGTTTATTTAGGGAAGAATCCCACTTATTATCAAATTGGAGAGAATATGGGCGGGGCATATTTTCATGTTTCAGATGCTGTGTGGAATGAAACAGCACAAATGCCATTAGTCAATATGTGGAAAATTAATAAGGCATTTTTAAAACAGCAAATTGCACTTAATCACTCTTTTGTGTTTACGTCTGCGGATTTTTCAGGTTTATATGCAAAAGAAGTTGAATTCATTGCAAAACATGCATACATTAGTCTATTTTGATAGGTTTGTTATGAAGAAAGATGAGAGAATAGAATTCGGCAAAAGAATCTTTTATGAGAATTGCGGCAGTCATTTTTCCATTGCTATGAATTATGGCGATAAAAAATACAAAAGATTAAGGATTCCAAAAGACTTAGAGAAAGATTGGCAAGGCGATATAAAAAGAGAGTATTTTAAGCGGATTCATGCAACCAAAGGCGCGGAGCAGCACAAAAACGTCTTAATTTATACCGATTTGTTGACTGCCGAACAAGCGGTTGAGTTTTTGGAAGAATTGTTGAATCAACCTTTGGACTCGTTTACGAGGTTGCTGTATTGCGAGAACATTAAGAATCATCTTAGATTTGTAAAGTCTCCGCTTGCGGCTGACCATGCGAGATTTGTGATTGCCAAAAACAAGGAACAACTTCTTGCAGATGAAATCACAATCGACCCGCAATACAAAAATGAGATGCAACCATACAATTATGATTGGACCAAATTGCCTCAACGGATTCAAAAACTATAGTTGCTCAAAAAGGAGCCTTCGGGCTCTTTTTTGGTGCGGACTAAAAACGCTATTTACAGTGCCCAACCGATATGATATAATACATGCACGGGTAAAAGACAACTTATACATTTAAAAAGGGGATTACTAGTGTTACATTGTCTTTAATATGTGGCGGCGGAGTGTCAATTTTAGCTAGTATGATAACTGCAGTGAGGGAATAATGTTAAATGTGGAAATAGTTTTGATATCACTATTATGTGGCATACATTTAATTTTTGTAATTAGTGTACTTATTGTGCGACTGCCAAAAAAAGAAATGGAAATTCATCAGACAAAAGCAGCATTGATTGCTTTATGTCTTGAAGTGTTTGTCGCTGTTGGGATGATGACAATTGCATTTCTTTTGTCCGAAGATGTAAACAGTAGAGTTCAAACTCAAATAGAGAGCGTGTGCATATCTGCGGTTTTATTAGTATTTTCATTTTTGTTGTTTTCAGATTGGGCATATATTAAGGATGGGGAGTTGGTTAGACATATCGCATTTTTTTATAAAAGGATCCCTTTGAACAACAAAACGACGATTGGGCTCCCAACTAGATTTGTGAGAATTGCATATGAGAATAAAAGAGTAATCTTGTCAGGGAGTTACTCCGATGGTAGTTTTCCAATGTTTTATCAAAAAATGAACAATGAATGTGGTCTTTATTAACACAAAAAAGAGCCTTCGGGCTCTTTTTTGGTGAGGACAAAAACGCTATTTACAATTCACAACCGATATGATACAATATAACAACGGCAAAGGACAGAGAATAATCAAGACTTACACGTTCTTGCCGTGGAAACAAATACCTATGGTATATTAAAACAACAAGAACAATACTTGCATTAGGGATAGTAATTGCAAGTTTCGTTTTCTCGCCTTCTGTATAGTTGGTGGCAGTAAATCCTATGACTGGCTTTACAAAACATGGGATGACACAGGCATTGGCTAGAGATGGTGGAGCCGGTGTTTCGAGGAGAGCAATTCTTAATACTGTCTTACACCCACAGCAAATAATAAGCCAAGAAGGAGGTAGTATTAAATATATAGGTCAATATGCAACGGTTGTTTTAAATTCTGCAGGTAAAGTAATAACAACCTGGGCAACATGTCGTTCGGGTAGGAGGTACTAATATAATGTATTTTTTTGAAATTACAAATGAGGAAAAAAAACTATTGTTATTGGCTTTTGACCACCAAAAAAGAAAAATAAACTTCTCAATAACAAAAGATAATATACTTGTTGTTTATGATGATATAAGTATAGAGAATTGTTTTCATTGTTTGTTGGATGAGTTTTTGTCAATTGGATTAAACCAAAATGATGAACCTAATCAACTAGGTGAAGAAATTGAAAAATTAAATTCAAGAATAAATCATATTTTGGTTTTAATTAATAGTGAAAAACAATATAGTAATCAAAACACAACATCTTATATTCGGGCTAAAAGAATATATTTTGAGACAAATGGAATGATATCGGCTTCTATACACAAACAAGAATATGCAAAATTAAAAATTCCAAAATGGCTAGAAGAAAAATGGCAAATTGATATAACAAATAAAAAAATGGAAGAATTATATTTTTACGGCGGTTAAACAACACAAAAGAGAGCCTTCGGGCTCTTTTTTGGTGCGGGAGGAAGAGAAATATATTATTTTGCTCAACAACTTGTGTTTTTGGGATTATTGAGTTAAAATATTTTATACTAAGTCAAAAGGGGATACCTTATGAAAATATTGTTTAAAGACGGTACTGTAGCAGAATGTCCTGTGGAGGACGAACTTCAAGTGCTTCGTCACTCAACTGCGCACGTTATGGCGCAAGCAATCAAGCGTCTCTATCCGCAGGCGGATTTTGCGTATGGTCCTGCAACCGAAAGAGGATTCTATTATGACGTAGATCTCGGAGAGGTCAAACTCACGGACGAAGATCTTTTGAAGATCGAAGCCGAGATGAAGAAAATCGTCAAAGAGAATCTCCCTGTCAAAGCGTACATTTTGCCGCGTCCCGAGGCTATCAAACTTATGGAAGAGCGCGGAGAGAAGTATAAAGTCGAGCATATCGGCGACCTTGCGCCTGACGCAGAAATCAGTTTCTACCAACAAGGCGAATACGTTGATATGTGCACCGGCCCTCACGTCTGCTATACGAAGGCGCTCAAGGCGTTCAAGATTACGGGACAGAGCGGCGCATATTGGAAGAACGACAAAAACAACAAGATGCTCACCCGTATAAACGGCGTGGCATTTAGGACTCAGCAAGAACTCGAAGAGTTTGAAAAACTCCAAGAGGAAGCCAAAGCCCGCGACCATAGAAAGATAGGCAGAGATATGCGACTCTTTATGACCGACGACCTCATCGGCAAAGGTCTGCCTATGTTCTTGCCAAACGGCTACGAGATCTGGCAACAACTCGAAACCTACATCAAAGAAAAGGAGCGTAGACTCGGCTACCTTCACGTGCTCACTCCTTGTGTCGGCACGGTCAATCTCTACCGCACGAGCGGACATTGGGATCACTACCGCGAAAATATGTTTCCGATGATGCAAGTCGAGGACGAAGAATTCGTCTTGCGCCCGATGAACTGCCCGCATCACATGATGATTTATGCCAATCAAAAGCACTCTTACAAGGATTTGCCAATCCGCATCGGCGAGATCGCGCACGACTTCCGCTTTGAACAAAGCGGCACTCTCAAGGGCATAGAGCGCGGCAGACACTTCTGCCAAAACGACGCGCACTTGTTCGTCACGCCGGAGCAAATCAAGGATGAAGTTGGCAGCGTCGTCAATCTCATCTTTGACGTGTACAAAGACTTCAACATCACCAACTACCGCTGCGTTTTGTCCCTCCGCGACCCCGCCGACAAGGTGAAATACCACCAAGACGACGCCATGTGGGAGAAGGCGGAGACCGCTCTTCGCGAAGTGCTTACCGAACTCGGCGTAAACTTTACGGAAGAAATCGGCGAAGCGGCGTTCTACGGTCCGAAACTCGACGTCAACGTCCAGCCTGCAATCGGCGCGGAATATACGCTCTCTACCTGCCAACTCGACTTCTGCTTGCCTGCCAAGTTCAACCTCACCTACGTCGACAAGGACGGTCAGGAGAAGACCCCCGTCGTGTTGCATAGAGCAATCCTCGGAAGCCTCGACAGATTTATGGCGTATCTCATCGAAGAGACCAAGGGCATCTTCCCGGTGTGGCTCGCACCGCTCCAAGTCAAACTCTTGTGCCTCCCGAACACAGATACGACCTTTGCAAAAGAACTTTACGAAAAGTTGTTTGACGCAGGCGTTCGCGTAAAACTCGACGACCGCAACGAGACCATCGGCTACAAGATCCGCGAGGCGCGCCAAGTGGACAGAGTGCCGTATATGCTCATCATCGGCGCAAAAGAGATCGAAACGCACACCGTTTCCGTCCGCGAACTCGTCACCGACAAGACGACCAACTATACTGTCGATGAGTTTGTAAACAAGGTGGTGTCGGACATTAAAAACCGCAAATAAAAACTGCACGGCTTGGCGACCTGCGTTGTCAAGTCTCCTTTGGTAGTCGGTTACGTACGCTTATGTACGCGCCCTTCTCCCAAAGGTGCCTTTCCTAGCATCTCATCCAACCCGAGCAGTTTTTTGAGAGAGAAGTTGGGAGTTGTGGGATAAACTAAACACACGAAGTGTGCAAACTGCCCAGAATGGCGACCTGCTCAAAATTGTACAAATCTTTGTTGCTCACACTTATGTGAGCAACTTTTTATTTTGTACAATTTTTCGCCTGCTTCCGCGCACAAGATTGTTTGCTGAACGCCATTGAGAGTGAAAGAACGCAAGTCGTAATTTCGCAACAATCTTGTGCTTGGATAAAAGCGCATCTCATCCAACCCGAGCAGTTTTTACAAACCGCACAGCAAATACAAACCACACGAAGTGTGCGAAGTGTGCAACATAAAAAAAACGCACCGCAGTCAGCGGTGCGTTTTAATATAATCAATTCACAAAAACTGGGATTATTTGGATGAGTGGCAAGGAAGGTGCGAACGAGAGCCCTGAGCGTACTTTGCGTACGTGACGGGTGAGCGCACGCAAACCTGACGAAGCCAATCGCCAAATAGCACAGTTTTTTACTTTACAAAAGCGGAGAACGCTTTATGCGCCGACCAAATGTCCGCCTTGGAGATGAGTTCGTATGGCGCGTGCATCGAAAGCACGGGGACGCCGACGTCAACCGTGTCGATGTTGATCGAGGCGATGAATTTCGCGACTGTTCCGCCACCGCCGAGGTCGACTCTGCCGAGTTCGCTCGTTTGCCAAATCACGCCGTCGCGCTCGAAAACGCCTCTCAAATAGCCGACGTATTCTGCGGAAGCGTCGTTCGAGCCGGATTTGCCGCGAGAGCCCGTAAACTTGTTCATCGAAACGCCGTGGTTCATAAGGCTTGCGTTGCGCTCTTCAAAAGCGGATGCAAAATCGGGATCGAAGCCCGCCGTGACGTCTGCGGAGAGACACTTTGAGTTGGCGCGCATAAGTGCGGAACTTACGCCGTAATTTTTTGCGATTTCGTCCAAGATGTCGCGGATGAGGACGCTTTGCATACCCGTGTTGCCTTCGCTGCCGATTTCCTCTTTGTCCGCGAGGATCGTGAGGACGGTTTGATCGGTTTCCGTCTCGATCGTTGCGGTGATTTCAGGGTAGGTGCAAACTCTGTCGTCATGACCGTAGCCGCCGACGAACGCTCTGTCAAAACCTACGTCGTTGGCTTTTGCCACAGGCACAGCCTCGATTTCGGCGGAGAGGAAGTCCTCTTCCGTAATGCCGTACTTTTCGTTGAGGATTTTAAGAACGCCCGCTTTGACCGCGTCTTTTTCAACGTCTTTTGCGGGGATGCCTCCGACCAAGATGTTGAGGTTTTCCGCAGGGAAGCCGTCCGCAATCGTCTTGACGACTTGCTCTTGAGAGAGGTGCGGGAGAAGGTCGGTGATGTAGAAGTATGGGTCGCCCTCTTCTTCGCCGACGCAGATATTGACGACTCGGCCGTCCTTGAGTGCCACGACGCCGTGGAGCGCGAGAGGAATCGTGAGCCATTGATACTTCTTGATCCCGCCGTAGTAGTGCGTTTTGAGAAACGCCATATCGGATTTTTCATAGAGAGGCACTTGTTTTAAGTCAAGGCGAGGGCAGTCCACGTGCGCGACGAGAATCCTCACGCCGTTTTTTGCGACGTCAGCCGTGCCCGCTTTCAAAATGAAGAGACCTTTGCCGCGATTGTTGTAGTAGAGTTTGTCGCCCTTGGTGATTTTGTCGCCGAGGTGATACTCTTTGAATCCGCGCGTTTTGACGAGCGCGATGCCGCTCTCAACCGCTTCGCGTTCCGTCTTGCTGCTGTTGAGAAATGCCTTGTAGCCCTCGCTGTACGCTTGAATTTCAGCGAGTTCTTTCTCGCTTGCGACAGCGAAAATGTTTTGTTTTTTGTAAGAAAGTTCCATAAAAGACCTACCTTTAAACGTTTTATTGACAATATTATATCACAAACTTCGGTTTTGGCAATAAAAACCGCAATATAAAAGACCTCGGCGCCCCTTTTTTTATATCGAACGACGCGAAATGTCCCGAAAACGTCGCGCGTGAAAAACAAGAACGAAAAATGCTGTATTTATGCTTTATTTCCGAAAAATATGTGGTATAATGGCGGTATGGAACTTAAAGACTTGTATTCAAAAAAACAGGACAAGAAGAGCCTCGCCGTTTGCGGAGCGCAAATTGTCGATACGTTGAGAGAATGCGAAGGCAAGACTTTTATGGAACTTGCCGCCATACTGAGCTTCCCCGCGGAAGTCGTTCGCGCAAGTCTTAATGTCCTTACGAAGAACGGCGTGCTTGTCAATATGCTTGGCAAATACGTGCTTGAAGAGGGCGTGGGCGACTTTGTCGTATCGCGTGAAAATCGAGCGTCTAACCGCACCAAATACCGTGCCGTCGTGCCCGCCAAGATGAATCTTTCGCTATCTATTGTCGGAAGAGGAGACAAACTGCACGAACTCGATATGTTTATTTGTCCTTTCGATCTCGTGTGGGACGAAGCGGAATATCAACCTGCGGACGACAACTCGATCGTCATCGTAGACAACACGATGCAACCCGATTTTGACGCGGACCGCTTTGGCTCTATCATCAAATCAAAGGTTGAAAAACTTCTGAAAAAGTTTAATTTGACAGGCAAAATCATCGTCAAAAAAGGCGTGCCTCTCGGCGCAGGTCTCGGAGGGTCCACGGCGGTGCTCGCCGCAGTCTATCTCGCGCTCAAAAAATATGCGGAAGAAAACGGCAAGAAGTGCGAACTCACTCAAAAGTATTTGACGTCTTTGTCAAGCGATATGCCCGCAATGATTCTTGGCGCGGCTTGCAGAGTGCAGGGCGTAGGCGACAAGGTGACGAGGATCGACGAGAACGTCAAAATCAAATTTGTCGGCTTCAAAATCGCCGAGGGCGGAAGCGATACCGCGGAAGTCTATAAGCAGTTTGACGAGATTGCAAAAATCTCTTCGGCAAAGCCTCCGCAAGACGTTGAGACCGCGCTGAAAATCCAGCGCAACGACCTCTACGCTCCCGCCGTAAAACTCAACAAAGAGATCAAAAAAGCCTATCAATCTCTAAAAGACGAGAAGCCGAGATTCTTGCTTATGAGCGGATCGGGCAGCGCAATAATCGCGCTTGATTATATAACGCAAGAGGACTGAAAAAGTCAAAGAATATATAAAAATAAAACAGCCATTATATCGCTGTAATTTGCAAAAACGGCACTTTATGAGTGCCTTTTTTATATTTTAAGTTCCGAATATGTTAAAACGGCGAAATGCCTGTGCAGGCATAACCTATGAGAGATATGAGCCCCGCAAGCACTACGAGGTGCGCAAGGTAGAAGATGAGCGCGTGTCTTCCGACGAAGGTGAAAGGAACGTTCCATTTGCCGTCGAGTTTTTTGAGAAGCGAACGGCGCGTCGGGTAGACGAAAGGTGCGATCATCGTGCCAAAGAAGAAGAACGCCGAATACGGAATTATGCTGAAAAGGTCGCCGGGTGAAATTTCGCTTTGAGAATAAAACTCGACGTAGTTGCCATGTATGTCTTTTGGAGGGAAGAAGATGCCGAAGATTTTGGGCGTGTTCTCGGGCGGGGTGTAGCAAAAGTATAAAACGACTACCACGACGATTATTGCAAGCGATATACCGGACGTGATCCATTTTTGTCCTTTCGCTTTGCGGGTGGAGAGTTCGATGACGGCGTAAAGCAGTATGCAAAATGCAAGGAAGTGAAGCACGCCGAACGAAACGAACAAACTGCCCGTATGCAAGACGTCTTGGTCGTCGTAGATGAGGGTTTGCGCGCCGTACGTCACGAAAGTGTAGAGAAGCGCGAAAACCGCGAGGAGTCCGCCTCTCTTAAGATTGGATTTTGAAAACGCGCAACAAATCCCCGATATTGAGAAGAAAATAAACAATACGATAGGATGGATCACTCGTCTTGCGTCGCTGTCAATCCAGAGCCTGCAAAACTTCGTGAACGCGTCGGCGGTTTCAACGAAAGTTTCACCCCAGCCGTACCAAGTCGGCCCGAAAATTTCGGAAAGCAAGAGGGCGAGGTGGTCGAGAATCATCAGCATAACGCAAAAACCGCGCAAAAAGTCAATCTCCCAAACGCGCTCGCGCTTTGATTTGACGTCTGCACTTTCGGTCGGCGTTTCGTCAACGTTTTCAACATCTAACGCCACTTTTTCATCAACGGTTTCAACCTGTTGAAGTTTTGCGTCTTGCTCTCTTTCCATAAAAAAATTTTAACACGAAAGCAGGCGTATGTCAAACGATATTCTTTGAAGCCGAGCCACGTGCAAAAATCACTTGAAAAATCCAAAAAAAATTTAAGATAAACAAAGTTTAAACTCCGAAACGATCTTGGAATATTGTCAAAAAACGCCACCTATTGTGTTTTGCGCGACGCGTTTCCACAATTTGTTGTGTTTGATTGAGAAAAAATATTGGGTATTGACATTTGACGAGCGCGTGATATAATTATCGTGTATAGTAATCTGCGCATACGCGTAATATTGCGTGTATGAGCATGGAGGAGATTATGAAAAAGCAAAAACTTTCGCTGGTGCTGCTACTCGTACTGATAGTCATCATGGCCGTCTGCTTTGTAGCGTGCAACCCTTCTTCGAGAAGGAACGGTGGCAACGAAGAACCGATTTACGTTGAGCCGGATCCAACGCCTTCGCAAGGCGGTGACGTCCAAAACAGTACGAAGATCGGCTCCAAGGAAGCGTGGAATATGTTGAAGGCTTCCGCCATGAACGCTTCGGCGCAAGGCAAAAACCTCAACGTGCTTGAATTCGACACTTCCATCGACTTTGGATTCGCCAAGGATACATACGACGCATACTACGTGCTTCGTATCGCAGGTTCGGTGTTCTTAAACCGCGACAACGCGTCAACCGACCCGAGCGAACTCTTGATCGAACTCAACCGAGTCGCAAAGACGGTGCTGCCCGACGGAACCGAACAGGTTTTGAGCAAAGGATTGGTCGCCGGACTCTACTACTATGACGAGACTATCGTCGTGGATCTCAGCGGACTCAAGAAAGGCTCTCACGCGGTCAAGACGAAGGATATCGACCTTACGAGACTCATTGAAAAGCTCAACACCATCGTTGACAAACTCGAAGTCTCGGATCTCTTGTGGAACAAAGTGTTCGGCATGAACGTCGGCACTCTCCTCAAAGAATTGGCGAACATCGACGCCGTCAACATCACGCTTGAAGACGTTATCTCAAGATTCATCTTCGGCGCGAACATCAGCAGGGTTGTCGATTACGGCGAAGGACATAAAGTTTTGCAAATTCCTTGCGATCTCTCTTTGATCGTGAGCATTTTGCCGTTGGTGCAAGGTCTCATTCCTGAAAACATCATCGACCTTGTCAACCGCGTCACGAATATCGATCTCGGCAAGATCGGCGCGCTTACGGGTATGGCTCTTTATCTCGAAGCCGACATCAGAGGCGACAAACTTGCGGGTATCAACGCGGACATCGACATCAACCTCAACGCATACGGCAAAGAAGAGATAATCAGAAAGTACGGTTTGTTCCAAAGCGAAATCGGACTCAAGATCGGTTATTTCAACGCAAAATTCGCCAACGAAGCAACTCTTGACGTCGCCTCCGCCGTTCAAGAAAAATATGGCGAAGGGCTCCAAAACCTCGAAGAATACTCGGTCCTTACGTTTGAAGGCTCCGCAACGCTTACTTCAAAAGCCATCGACAAGACCGTCACGATCGGCAACGTCGTCGGCTCTTTCGGCACGCTGATCGAAAATCTCCTCAAAAACAACCTCAGCGCAGACCTTTACGCAACGATTGAAAAACTCTTTGACAACAAAATCAAGTTTGAACAAGGCGACATCGTGTTTACAGTCAACCTCCAAGGACAAATCAACACGAGAGACCAAAGACAAACGAACCTTGCGATAGAACTCCGCTCCGAAGACAACTCTTTGGTTGCCGCGATCTACTATGTCGGCGCAAACAACGCGCTGTATCTCGATATAAGCGGTTTGCTTACGGGCATTCCGTCCGGCACGGACGCAAACGGCAACCCGACGTTCAGCGGTGCGAAACTCAAATACAGTATCGACCTCGCGAAGACCGTCGACGATCTCTTTGACAAGGTCGGCACGATAATTCTTGACGCAATCAACAACCTCTCCATCCTCCAAGGCGACAAGGACAAAGTTGATTCCGCAATCTCTTCAAACGAAATTATCATTCCGCACAACGGTTATGCTTCCGCGGACGACGGCGCAAGCATCGACTATCTTGCGCTCATCAATATGATTCTCGACAACATCACGATCGAAAAGGACGAGAACATATTCAATATCACTCAAATCAGCCTTGACATCACCCAAGAAGTGTTGAACACGATCTTCGGTTTGATCTTTAAGGGCGACCTCGCCGGCGCAAAAGTTCCTGTGCTCGACGCGTCTCTCGTCTACAAGAATCAAGGCGCAGGCGATCCGAAGACTCTCGATCTCGGCATCCACCTCGGCGTGACGGAACCTCTCGTCAGCTTGGGTATCGCAGGCAAACTCGACTTCGGTTCCATCGGCGACCTCGACGCATTCCAGGCGAAATTCCGCGACATCGTCGACGAAGAATATCTCCCGCTCTTTGAGGACGGCAGAATCGATTTGTCCGCTCTTAAGAAGCTCAACATCTCCATGTCGACGGGCATCGTCCTCGACGTACAAACTCTCGAAGGCGAGATCGCAAAGGTCGAAGACCTCGATCTTTCGGCGCTCGTGTCTCAAGTCGGCAACTTGCTCGGCGCGGATCTCGACAACATCAGCGACGCGCTCAAGAGCTATTTCGTCAGCGTCTTCTTGGGGCTTGCAAACATTCACGGCAGACTCGCCGTCAACCTTGACGCTTGCCTCGATCTTTCGGCAGGTTTGTCTCTTGACACAATCTTAAATTCTCAAATCAGAATCGCAGTCAACAGAGTCGACGAATACGGCGTGCAGGGCGAAACGGTCTTCCTCGCTTGCCTCGCGGACGGCTACGTCTATCTTGACGCTTCCGTGTTGTTCCTCGGCATTGACAAAGTAAAACTCAATATAAACGACGTGCTTGCGCTCTTCAAGGGCGACGATACCGCCACCGCGACGGACGCGCTTGCGGCTGAAGACGGCGAAGAGCAGGGCGGTCTTGCGGGACTTGACATCCTCGGACTTCTCGTCGGCGCGATCGGCGATATCAGAATCAGCGACGGCGTGCTTGAAGTGGCGATTGCTTCCGGCATCATCGAACAAGTGATCGATATGCTTGGTCTCGACGCTCTCGACATCAAGTTTACGGACGACATCTTCAACGCCGGCGTTAGAGTCACTCTTCCGGACAGCCTTAAACTCGACGATTTGCAATTTACGATTTGGCTCGCAGCGGGCAACAACGTCGACTTTACGATCGCGCTCAACGGCTTGAAAGCGGGTATTTATGAGAGAGAACTCATTTCGGAAGAAGAAAAAGCCGAATATATCAACGTTCTCGACTATCCGTACGTCAACCTCGACTTGACTTTCGGCTTTAAGTTCGACGGCGACGAAGGCACGACGGTCGTCAACTTCGGCGAAGAGGGCGCACCAGATACGAAACAAGCGATCCTCACGTTCGACGAACGTATGGATTTTGAATATCGTCTCAGAATCGCCGCAAATCTTGACCTTACGCCGATCATCGACTATGCGTTCGGCGCAGAGTCGATCAACACCAAAGACAACGCAAGCGAAATTCTCATCGAACTCCTCGGCACGAAGTTCGTCGAAGATACGAACCAATTCGACGAACACGCCGAACTCTTGCTTGGCGTCTATTATACCGGCGGAACGTTGTTTATCGACGCAAGCAATTACGGACTTGCGCCTGTTTCGACCAACATCGACCTCTACGAAGTCATCCTCAACCTTCTTATGAAGGACGTCAACGTCAAGATCAACGAAGCGGTGACGGCGGACGACGACGCGCAAAACGACGAAACGAGAAGAAATATTCTCTTCAAAGTCCTTGCTACGCTCTCATCCGAAAACTTGAAGATCGACATCGCGGAAGGATTTACGGAACTCATCTTCGATCTTTTGGGCGTCGACACCAACAACGCAGTCGCATGGCTCGACATCGCTTGGGATCAACTTGAAAAGCATGACAACAGAGTGTTCGACTTCACGGGCGCAATCTACAACGAAAATATGGATTATATCGGCAGAGCGGACATCTATATGCACACGCCGATACTCGTCCAGATTGCAAACTCTCTTGAAGGCATCAAACTCAACAGATCCGTCTATTTGCTTGACGAAAACGACAATTACGTCCTTGACGCAAACGGCAATAAGATCAAAGCGTACGAGACGGAGTATAAGAAGAACGAAGACGGCTCCTACGCTCTCGACGACCACGGCAACAGAATCGAAATCCCCGTCCTCGACGAAAACGGCAACAAGATCGAAAAGAACTTCGATATGAGCGAATACGTGCTTGCCAACAACGTCCACGAAGATTTTGATTCCGTCCGCCTCTTCAACGACAGCAAAGATATCGTCATCCCGAGCATCTTTGCGGAAGTCAAAGGCACGATCAAACTTGCGGCGTACGCAGGCAACGAAAAGTGGTCTATCGGCGAGTGGATCGCCCACTTCTTGAACGCGGAAGACAACGCGGATCTCAATTCGTTTATCGCGCAACTCTTGCTTCAATACAACATCCCGACCAACGTTGCGAAGGATCTCGGATTCCGTATCGCTCTCAAGGCGAACCTCAATCCTAACGTGCCTATCAACCTCACCGAAAACGTCGTTTACGTCGTTCTCGACGAGGACAATCTCGCATACACGGAAGTTTATAAACTCGAAAAGAACAAATACGTGCTTTTGACGGCTGAAGAAAGAGCGTCGTTTGACGGAGTCAAATACGTCAAACAATATCTTGCGGACGGCATCGCTCTCGAAGCGGTGAAGCGCGCGGGTCTTTCGGGAGACGCGGAGGCTTATATCAAAGTCGGCGAAAACTACGTCAAAGTCGATTATACGAAGGTCGACGACGAAAAAGTTTACGTCGCCAAGTCTTTGCTCGACCTTTCATACATCCTTTCACACTCCGAACTCGCAATCGAACTCTACGACAACGGCATCACGGACATCGACAAGATGAGCGTTGCGGACAAGCGCGCGCACACGATCCTTGCTCTCAGACTCGTTGCGGACGAAGACGGAACGAGCACCCTCTACATTGACTTCAAGGGCGACTTCCACCTTGCGATCGCGGGCATCGATCTCGGCGGTTTGCTCGGCAGACTCCTCGGCATCGGCGAAGCGACGACTTCCGCGGACGAAGAGCCGGCGGCAAGCGAGGGTATCCTTGACAGAATCAAGGGTATGATAGGCGAAAAGGGCATCGTCGACACTCTCCTCGACGTCTTGAGCAATCTCGTCTCCGCATATCACGCGGACGAAGAGAGCTTCAAACTCAACTTTGCGGAAGGTCTCGTGGTCTTCCTCGTCAACGTCTTGACGGGCAAGCAAATCCCTGCGGATCAATTCCTCAACCTCAATTCGGAAAGAAGTTATCTCGAGTTCTATTGGGATTATCAAATGGAACTCAGCCTCGGCGTCGATCCCGTGTCTCTCGCAATCAATCTCTCGAATATCAGCCTTGAAATCGGCGGAAATTCAAGCGTGTTGCCTGCGGACTTCGACAAGGCTTCGTACACGAGTATAGACAACCTCGACGAAATCTCCTTGAACTTGAACCTCGACCTCGATCTTACGCTCAAGCATCAAGAAGAACAAATCCGTCTTGAAAAATATATCGACATCTTCGTGAGCAACCTCGGACTCGAACTCGGCATCGACTTTGCGGACGTTGATATGGAATACAGTTTCGGCCTCACGCTCGGCGCAAACCTCGTGCTTGGTCAAACCAACAAGACGCAAATCGTCCTTGAGCTTCTCAACAAGAAACTCGATGAAATCATCATGGGCATCTACATTGACGGCCCGACGCTTTACATTGACCTCGGCAAACTCTCCGGTCAAGCGATTTACGTTGAAAATACGGATTTGGCGGACCTCATCTGCGGAGTCGTCATCGACTTGATGGGCAGAATCGGCGAAGAAGACGCAAAGACGTCCGCCGACGATATGAGCGAAGCGGAGAAGATGGAACTCATCCTCAACCTCGCAAACGGCAAACTCGGTCTCATCGTGGCTGAAAACGTCATCGTCGGTCTCATCGCAACACTTGCGGGAAACGGCGCGGTCCTCAACGACAAGTCAATCGAAGATATTATCGCGGAACTCGGTCTTGACATCTCGCTCAGCGCGGATATCAGCCTTGATCCGATGAAATTCGTCCTCAACCTCGACAGCAATCTCCTCGCGCTCAACTTGAGCATCCACGATCTCGGCATCGCAACGGGTACGAACAGCCCCGTCCATAAACTCGTCGATGAAAAGTTGAACGGCAACGAGGAAAAACACATCGAAGGCGTGAAGGCAAAGAAAGATTATATCGCTCTCACGAGCGACGAACTCGATGAACATAGCGAAAACTACGTTCCGAAAGAAAACAGATACTCCTATAACGGAACAGAGTTCGAACAAAAAGACACCGGCAACTATAAGCAAGTCAACCACTTCGTAAAACAAGCCGACACGCACGTCGCGGTCGTCAATTTGCAAATCGTCGTCGACTACAGCGCGGGCGCAACTTACACCCTCGTTGACAGAGAGACGGCAAACCTCTACGGCGCAAACGAAAGATATTCCAAGAACTCTTTCGACGGCAAGTTCGTTAAAGACTCTAACGGTTTGTATATAAGAAACGGTTTTGAGTTTAATGAACTTATCGAATCCTTATTAAATCTCCCTGCGCTCAAGAGCGTTCTCGGCACGGCGATCCCTGAGATCAGATTCGGCGGTGAAGACCTCGTTTCCGTCATCAACGACGGCACGATCACGCTCGGCAGTATGCTCGATCACTTGGGACTCAACGCCTTCCTCGATTCAAAGATTTCCGACGGATTCCTCATTGAAATCGGTCTTAAGATAGACCTTGAAAAACTCGGACTCTTAAAAGAAGACGACGATGAAGACACCTTCGTCGACTTCAACGATATGGAATTTACGGGCAAGAAGATTTTGAGCGCTCTCGAAGCGAAAGTCTTCCTTGACTTCGAATATGAAAATACGACTCCGCAAAACGAACACTCGCACGTCGCGGTTTACCTTGCGGACGGCGAACTCTATCTTGACCTTTCCGGTATCGGCAGTTCAAAGATCAAGATGGACGTCCAACAAATCCTTGACATCCTCGGCTTCGATCTTGACTCGATCAGCATCAAACCGGCGGAGATTCTCAGCGGTTTGCTTGGCGGAAAAGACAAAGAAGAAAACGCCGACGCACTTGCCGCGGACGATGAAAGCGTAATCGACAAGGCGAAGGAAAACACGCAAGACCTCACGGGCATTATGGGCATCATCAACGTCGCGATTTCAAGGATCGTGCTTGAAGCGACGGAGTGGCGTGAAAACTCAAACTCTTATAGAATGTCCTATCTCGGCGTATTCTTTACGGCGGACATTTTGAACGACCTCGTGACGATGCTCCTCGGCGAAGAGACGTATTCGAGCGAAGCGGTTCTCGACGAATCTCAAAGCGGTTTGTTCTTGAAGTTTGACGAGCCTATTATGTTCAACGGCAACTACGAAGATATGCTCGTCTTAGAACTTCTCCTTGCGTTTGCAAACAGAAGCGACGTCGGAGCGGACGTCTTCGATCAAGACAAGACGTACAAAGTCGACTTGAAGTTGGGCGTCAACCTCGACGTAAGATTTACGAGCATTGAAACGACGAACAGTCTCGTCTCCATGGACGAAAGACTCGAGTTCATCAGCCTTGACGAATACGTGTCCAACGTTCTCAATATAATCAACGGCGTGTTTGACTTCACGTTCGTTGAAACGAAGGAGAAAGATCAAGTAGAAGACGCGCTCTACTACACCTTTGAAGAATCTTCAAACGGTCAATTCGTCAGCAAGATGCAAACTTACCGCAAGGCGTACGCAAACGAAACGGCGACGCATGAGGTGGGCTATGCAAAGATTGCGGACAACAAGCGCTACAGAGTGGCGTTCCACGAGAACGCAAGCGGCAACGGCGCATACTTCTACGACGCTGAAAGCGGACTCTACGTCCCGATGTACGTCGGCGCGGTTGCAAACGTCACTTACGATATGGTCGTCGGTGACGAACTCGGCAAAGACGTCAAACTCTACAGAAGAGACGAAATCCCAGAATATTCAGATCAAAACGTCTCGTTCAGTATCGCGGGCTTGCTCTATTTCAACGCGCTTGGCGTCGGCAACATCGACTTTGGTCCGATCGTAAAAGCATTGCTCGGCGATATGCTCATCGACCTCGAAACTCTTGAGGAATTCAACTCCGGCATCGGCTTCAAGTTGTCCGCAAACATCGACCTTGCGTCCATTGACTTCGGCGCGATCTCCGATTTGCTCGGCAACCTTGACCTCAGCAACCTCGATCTTAGCAGTCTTGACATCGCGGCGATCTTCGGCGGCAGTTTTGACAAACTCGAACTTGCGATCGAATTCATCGAAGTAGGCCAAAACAACAGTTTTGCAAAGATCAAGAAGGCGGACGGCACTCAAGTCGACAAGGTGCTCGGCGGTATTTACCTCAACAACGGCACCCTCTATCTTGACGCAACCGGCCTCGTTGACGTTGCGGAGACGTATTCAAGAATCGACAACTTCATCGACCTCGTGCAAGTCGTCATCGACAAGGTGTCGACAGTCATCAACAAGTTTACGAACAAGGACGCTCAAACGCCGGGCGAAGCAACGACTTCAGCAGACGGCGAAAAGATTTTGAGAGACGCCGTCGTCGCTCTCGTCTATAGCGATAAGGCATTCCAAATCCAACTCACGAAAGCACTCATCTCTTTCGTGTTCGCGACCATTTTCCCGGATTTGGGTTCGATTGAAGAAGTCTTTGAGAAGTTTGAAATCAACCTCGGCGTTGAAATCGGTGAAGAAGATTTCAACAGAATCTCCGATCTCAGCGACACAATCAAATACAACGAATACGACTATAACGGTCAAAAGGGCTATTTGCCACTCAGCGAATATCCTATCTTCCGTCCTGACGGAGAAGGCAATTACGTGACGGCGGAATACGACGCTGAAAAGGAAAACTACGTCTATTATGGCGGTCGCTATCTCACGGTCACGTCGCAAATCACTCAAAGAGGTCTCTTCGACACAGACGCGTACAGAAACGAGAGATACCACTACTATGAGGAAGCGGACTTCTCAACGCCTGACAACCAATACGGCAAGTATGCCGCGGTTATGCTCAGCGCAGTTGAACAATACAAGCCTATCAGCGTTTACAAACTCTACCACAGAGATCTCGTTGAAGATCCGAACGGTTTGTTTGACGAAGAAGGCGTGAGAATCCCGGACGAAGACCTCGACGATTACACCGGCACGAGATATTCGTATAGCGGAGAACTCGTCCTCAACGCGCACAACGCATGGCTTGAAGGCACGACCAACTATATCAAGTATAGCGGTTCCGAACTCGAAGTCCTCGGCTTACGCACGCGTAAATATGGTTATGCGCGCAATAACGACGGCGAATTCTATCGCACGGTGCATTATTACAACAGACTCGACCAATTCTTCCTCGGCTTGAGTGTCAATATCGGCGACTCGGAATTCGGACTTAAGATCGGCGGCATCAACTTCAACTTCGGCGCAGGTCAAACTTTGCTTCCGGACTACATCAAGGACGGCAAGGCGCACACCTACGTCTATGATAACGGCACGCCTTTGGACGAAAGCGACGACGAAGATCGTTTGTACACTTCAAACGCGGGCGTTGGCGATTTGACCGAAGACATCCCGTGCAACCCGTTCTACGATACGATCATCACGGTTGCGTTCTCGGTTGAAATCGACTTCTCGATCACGGAAAGTTCCTTCGATATGGGCAGAATCGTAAGAAGCGTGCTCGGTGCGGTCGACGGACTCAGATTTGAGGCTCCGAACACCGCGAAGCACTTGTCTTCCGCACACTTCCGCCTCGACGTCAGTCTCATGCTCGATATGTACGACATCTCGAACTCCGAACTCAAGATCGAACTCAACGCGATTACGGAAACGGGCTACGAATCCAAGTGGCTTGGCATCTACTATCTCAACAATGCTGTCTACATCGACGCGGAGGACTTCCTCAATCTCCCGAAACTTTGCGTAAGCGGTATCAACATCACGGAAATCTTGCACGATATCCTCGGTGACGATATCCTCATCAATTGGGAAGAATTCTATGCGGACAAAGACGCGCAAACTTCCGCGGACGGCATCGACTTCAGCAACAAAGAACTCGCAATGGCGGTTCTCATAAGCAAGAATAATCTCGCAATCGGCATCGGCGACAAGTTGTTCGACTACATCATCGACCTTGTGTCCACTCTCACCGAGATTGACCTCAAACAATATATCTACACGTCAATCGACGGCAATCTCTATATCAACCTCAACACAGAGGACAAGATTGACCTCGAAATCGGCGCGGGACTTACGATTGCGGGCAACCGCTACAACCTCGTCGGCGACAATGCGACGAGAGGCGACCTCGTTCTTGCGGAACTTAAAAATACAAACAACACGAAGCAATATTACGTGTTCTTGCCGCAAGGCTCCGACGACGCTCCAAGCGAAAAGGCAAAAGCGCAAGCGGGCTATTACGTGCAAGCGAGCGACGGACAATACTTCCGCGCATACAACCCGCAAGAAGCGGCAACGCTTAACGGAAACGAACTCTACGTCAAATATCTCGTCAAGAGAGAAGGCGACGAAGACGCGGGCTACACCCTCGTCGGCTATGCTGTGCTTGACAACGAATTCGGCTCCGACAAGATGAAACTTGACATCACGCCGTACGAAATCAAGCCTACGGATCGTTTGTTCTTGCTCGAAGCGGGCGATACGGTCAACAAGTCCTTCGTCGGCGACGGCGGCACGTATGACATCGAACTCAAGTTGAATCTTGCGATTCGCAACCTCGATCTCCAATTCACCAACTCGAGAAACTACTCTCTCACGAAGGAAGAGTTCGACGCTTATAAGAGCCTCAACGATCTCGACCACATCAGCCTTACGGAGACGATCGACATCACGACGAGCTTCAAGAACGGCTATGACATCGATCTCGGTGAAATCGTGGAATTCTTGCTTCCGGGCATCAATGCGGAAGATGTCGCGGCATTCATCGCGTCTGAATCGGACAGCGGCACGGACGTGGATCGTACATACTGGCTCACCCTCACGGTCGACATTCAATTTGCCGCACTCATGAACGCAATTCGCACGAAGGGCGGTTATGGCACGGAAGGCGATTTGCCAGTGGCGACCTATCTCGAGATGTTCACGAACCTCTTCAAGAATATCACGAGCGGAGAGGAGGACGTTCTCAACACGATAATCGACATCGTGCTTGACTTCGCAAGCTATTTCAACATCTCCGCGATCATCTCCACGCAAAACGGTGAAGAGAAGGCGAAAGGCATCGATCCTCATACGGTCATCGGCTTGTATCTCGTCGGCGGCACGTACGAACTCATGGACGCAGGAAACGGCGATTATGACGAGACGAGCGACAACTACGTCGAGCCTGAGTTTAGATACAGCCACTACTATGAGAACAGCAAGGGCGGTTATTATTTCGACGCGAACAGCGGTACGTACAAAGTGTTGACGGACGACAGATATGCCGGCACTCGCTATTCTTATGACTCATCCTATTGCTATGCAAACGAAAAGGGCGAGTATAAGCGCATGAACGGCGGTATCTACATCGATCTCAGCTATTTCAACCTTCCGAGCCTTGAAATCAACAGCAAGGCTATGAGAGCGACGATTGCAAATATCCCGTCTCTCCTCGAATCCTTCGGCATCAACCTCGGCGGCGACGACAGCGAAGAAGCGCCTGCGGAGCCTGACGAACAAGCCGAGCCTCAAGAGGAAGAGGGCGGCGGAATCTTCTCCAACATCTCGCTCCCGCTTCTCAGCGACGAAATCGCAGAATATATCACGACATTCTTGTTCGGCATGAGGATGACGTCGTCTTACGTCGCAATCATGCTCAACTCGAACTACATCAACTCTTTGCTCAAACTTATCGGCGGTGAAGACTTCGGCTTGCAATTCAATGAAGAAAAGATGCCGAATATGCCTGAACTCAAGATCTACTCCGACGTCCACAGATATACATATCTAAACGGCGGAGAACTCCTTGACGCACTTGAGAACGGCACTATGACGAAGGAAGAAGTCGAAACGATCTTCAACTATTCGAGATATAGATTCAACGCTCAAACCGACGACAAGGACGGCGTATATTGGGTTGACGGCGACGGCGCATACGTCCTCCGCTCCGACATGACCGCATCTCAAAAGAGAACTTATGCGGCAAGAGTCGCGGCAGGCACGGCGCATTACTATCAAGTCAGCTCGGAAGATATGTACGTCAAGCTTACCGGCGAAGACAAGTACATACTCTACAAGTACATGACGACGGCGCAACAACGCTCTCTCAAATCGGCAACTCCGCTTGTCGAAGTCGACGACGAACTCAACGTCGCCGAGTACGGCAACCTCATCTTCCCGGCGCTTTACGTAAAGGTCGGCGAAGACACATACGACAGAGTGAGCATGAGAGACTACTACTTCGTGCAAGTGCTCGAAGATCGCAACCCGCTTATCGTAGTTCAACTCTATATTGCGGAATACGAGGTCGCACTCAACGTCCACATGCCTAAGTTTGACGTGCTTGAATTTGCATACGTCACGGGCGACGTCGCAATCACCAATCACGTCGACGCTCCGATGGCGGCAAGATATACGGACGCCAACAAAGTCCTCTTCTCCAGCACGGACAAGAAACTCGACGGACTCGATATTTGGGAAGAAGACTACTACACGGCAGGCGTGTTTGATCCAGTCCTCTACAATACGGTGGATTATAGCGATCACAGCAACGAAAAGATCGGTCCTCGCTATTACGAGTATAAGAACGACTTCTATCCGATCGACTACACGACTCTCTTCGTGAAGAACGCGGATAGATACGAGCGTGCGACGACCACGATCGAGGGTATGCCAAACTTCCTCGCAGACATCGACGCGGGCACAACGACTTATTACGTCAAGGTCGGCGACGCATACGTCAAGATCCAAAGACCGTACATCTACAGAAGAATAGAGTACGCATTCGGCGGCAAACGCCTTATGACCGTGGAAGAAGCGGAAGAAAAAGACGCGGATCCAACGTCATATTACGTCCGCGACGTACAACCGGGCAGCGTTAGCGTGCCTGATTTCAGCGCGCCTGAATACGACGATTATGCATACGACAGCTTCCTTGACACGGACGATCTCTTCTACGTGTCGATGAAACTCTCCGGCAGAATTGCGTTTGAAGGCGGAAAGATGTATGAAAACTATGCCGACACGGACGGAAGAGACGGTTATAGAACTCTCTACAACGCCTTCCACGGCATCAATCCTGTCACGACGGAAGTTCCGATGTCCGTCCTCAAGAATATCTCCTACAAGATCTTCCAAGGCGAATATAAGCAAGTGACGGATGAAGTTGAGATTCAAAGCCTCATCGACGCGGGCGCACTTTACGTGTGGCTTAACTCCGCAATCAGCGACAAGCCTGAAGATTATGAGAAGTACGGCGTCAACGAACCGCTCAGCAACGTTCTCAGCGGTCTCCTCGGCACGATGAACGGCTACTTCCAAGTCACCGAAGACACGAGAATGGAAATCTTCTTCGAGATCAAACTCAATATGAGTTTTGAAATCAATTTCGTGCCGTCTCTCAATCTTATCGTCAGAGATATGGACTTCGCGCTCGACGCATGGGGCAGACAATACGATCAAAAGACGGCGAACTCGATCCCGTCCACAAGCGAAGGATACGATCCTGACGAGTGGGAGTTCTTGACCGCAGAGGAGAAGGCGACCTACACGGGCGACCTCGCTTACGGCTCTCTCACGCACGTCCTCGGCATCTACTATTCCAACGATCACGACACGGGCAAGGCAGGTCTTTACGTTGACCTCAGCTGGCTCGTCGGCGACGGCGGAAAGGTGTATATCGATCTCAGCGAATATTCCGTCGAAGACGTCATCGAAGGACTCGTCGGCAAACTCTTGAACGGCGATTCTTCCGCGGACGCTATGGCGGCGGACGACGTCATTCAATCAATGGACGACACGTCGATTTCCATCAACTTCTTCACGAACGCATTGGCACTCAGAGTCGCCGTCAACTTCTTGAAAGTCGTCGCGGCGCAACTCCTTCCGGACTTTGAGCAATATCTCAACCTCTTGCCAAACGTTCAAATCTATGCAAAACAAAATCTCAACCCATACGATATAAGTATCGGCATTATGCTCTTCAACGAAACGGGCGACAAGAGACTCCTCGACGTCAAGATGCAACTCTTCGGTCTCAACGGCACGAGTGACACGAACGCGTCCTCTATCGAATTCGGTCTTGAAGAAACGTTCCGCGCAAGAGAAGACATCACGAAACCGGATCACATCTTCTTCTTTGCGAACTACTACAACGACCAGTCCGGCGCATACGCCAAGAACGGCGTATTCAAGGGCTACGTCAACGTTGCTGAATACGAAGCGGAGACAAGCAAGGCGTACAAGGGTCCATACGAGAGATATTCGCTCTCAGAAAAGCAATTCAACAAGGTGCTTGATTCCGCAAGATACGCATACGGTTCTCCAAACGTCACCAAGTACGACGGCTATGTCTACTCGAGCAACAACGCGGCAAGCATCCTCTTCTCGCTCGAAGACGGCACGCCGAGAACGTACAGAGAAGTCGTTGGCACCAAAGACTTCAGACAATACAAAGGTCCGCTCTACATCTACGATCAGACGAGCAATACGTTCGAGTACGTCACGAAACTTCAACTCGAAGGCTTTACGGCGGCAAGCGATTTGCAATACGTTGAACTTGACCTCGCACCTGCCGATCTCGTTGCGATCCAAGGCGCAAACGCAGAGACGTACAGAGGCCTTACGTGCATTCCTGTCGACTATGACAACGACGGTCATACGGATAGGGATGAAGCGGATCGCATCGGCAAGGATATTCCTGTCTACAAACTCACGCAAGACTTTACGGATTATACGAAGATCGCGTCAATCAACATAAACGACTTGCTCAGCGGAGAAGACCTTGACATCGCGAAACTCCTCGGCGACCTTAAGACGGTTGAAATCGGCGCAAACCTTGACCTTAAAGTCACACTCGAAGACGTCATCAACTGGTCCAACATTATGACCGAGTTCATCGGCGACACCTCGATTGCAGAAAGCGTATACTTCATCGCAACGTCTCTCACCAAGGACAACAAGTCGTTTGAGAGCAAGATCGGCTTCGACGTCGCGCTCAAGATGTATCTCAACGTCCAAAACGTCATCAAGGGCATTATGGACGAAGACGGTCTCAACATCATCCAAGCGCTCAAGGGCGCAAAACTCTTCGTCGAACTCGTCTACGACACCAACTTCCACGGTGACGAAACGGCAAAGGCGAAGCTCTGGATCGAAGTGACCGACGACGAATACGACGAAGAGGGCAAACTCGTCAAAGAAGGCGGCAAACTCAACGGCTACATCGACATGAAAGACTTTGGAGACATCGTCGGACTCGGCGACTACTTCTCCTACGGTCTCGTCGAAGACGTTGACATCGAAAACTTGCTCGGCAAAGTGACGGCGCTCGTTTCAAGCGAAGCGCTCGCCTCTGCGGACGAAGAAGAGAACACGGGTCTCCTTCCTGAGAGCATTTGGAACATCATCAACGCAATCATCGGCAGATTCCTCGTCGGCGAAGACTTCGTGACGATCGGTCTCGATGAAAACCTCATGAACGGTGTCATCTCCCTCATCTTCGGCAGCGGCAACGAAGACTTGCAAGACATTGTCTCTCTCCTTCCGCACCTCAGAACGACGAACGACAGAAACACGTCGGGTATCACCATCAACTTCTACGGCACGGCACCTTCAATCAACCTCAACTTCGGTTGGGTCGTCGGCAGAGAGTACGAACTCGGCATTGACGAGTACAACAACAAGTACGCGTACGTCGACAAGTCTCAAACTCCTGCGCCTACGGGATATACCGGCGACTTCTACGACAAGAATGAAGCGGGCGCATACGTCGTCGCAGCCGACGGCGAATATTGGCGCAATCCTGATTTCTACATCACGAACGCAACGACCAACACGGACGTAGCGTTCAATGAAGACGGAGAAGTCATCGTTTCTACGAGCGACTACGCTCTCATCGCGTTTGCTTACCCGAACTGGAACGATACGCGTTATGCTTATAGTCAAGCGACGGGCAACTTTGTCGAGAACGCAAGCGGCAGATACTTGAAACTCGGCGACTTCAACCTCAGCGTCGATATGTACGGCTTGAAAGCGGTGTTCAACCAAGAATTCTCCGCGGGCACGGCAAGACATACGATGATGGACGACGGTGCGCTTGAAGATCAATTCGTACAATTCAAAGACGCGCACTTTGCGATCGACCTTGCAATCGGCGTGGCGATTTACGGCAGCGGCAAAGAGGGCGACGCAAACATCATCGACCTCAGCGAAATGCTCGACCTTATCCTCGAACTCGTTGCTCCTGACAGCGCGATTTCAGGCTCTACGCTCAGACTCAACATCGTCAACGAACTCGGTTATTCAAACAGAGACTTCGTGACCCTCGCAATCAAGGCGTATATCGACAACAACAACTTTGACACGACGAACGAAGACGTGTCCAAGAGATTCAAGTTGCAAGCGGCAATCAAACTCATTCTCCACAGAGAGAACGGCGACAAGACCCTCCTTGCAATCTATCTTGACAACGACAACGTTTACGTTGACCTCAGCGAAATCCTCGGCGATACGGCGAAGATTTACATCGAAAACCTCGGCATCTACAATATGGTTGCGGATCTCCTCCGCGGACTCGTGCAACAAGACGACGCAGAGGCTCAAGCGGCGGGCGCAACGGAAATCGAAGAAATCAGAACTTCTATGCTCGATATTCCGTACGTTATGATCAAGGTCAACCCGAGAACGTTGCTCTTGCAACTCAATGCTGACGTTATCAACGCGGTCTACAAGAAGATCATGTCGATCCGTGGCAGAGAGCAAAAGAATCTCATTCCGGACATCGGCGACCTTATGCTCAAAGCATACACGATCGACGGCGACTACTATGAGATCTCCGAAGTTGCAATCCCTGCAGGATACACGGGCAACCGCTACGACTACAACAGCACGACCGGTGAATACACGGTCAACAACGACACGGGCGCATACTGGCTCGACGAGTCCACAAAGGGCACGAAGTTGGGTCTCAACCTCCGCTTCAGCGACGGTTTCTACGCCTGCTTGTCAATCCCGAGAATCAAACTCACGAAGACCGCTCCTGACGGCATCTCCGATCCGAACGGTTATGACGATTATAAGAAAGCGATCACCGCAAGCGCGGAAGACGGCGGACTTATCGGCGGCGGAGAGATGGAAATCGTGCTCGACACGATCGGCCTTGAAGTCGGCATGAGCATCACGATGACATCTCGCGGAATCAAGAAAGGTCAATCCGGCTACAACGACAGCTTGCTCTATTGGCTTGAAGATACTCTCAGCACGCTTCTCTCCGGCGTAAGCCTCCTCGGTGACTACAAGGCGTTTGCAAACGCTGCGGACAAAGAAGTATACACGGGCAAGAAGTATAAGAGAGTGTTCAGTCAAGACAACACGGGTATGTATGACGCAAACGGCAATAGACTTACCGTGACGCAAATGAAGAACACGAGCCTTACGAAGTACGCTATGTCTTATCAAGAAGACGAAGACGGCGACTATTACTTCGAGACGGGCACCTTCAACTTCACGCTCACGGATATTCCGATTGAAATCTTCATTACGCTTCAAGCCAACATCAGCGTGCCGGCAATCCTCAAATACGGCATCGGCGGTATCTTGTACAGCGACCTCGCTCTTGACATCCAAATGGGCGAACCGCTCAACAAGACCTTCATGAAGGCTTACTATCTCGGTTCTTCAAGACTCAAAGCAAACGGATCGTTCGGCTATACGCTCGTTGACGAATCCGAACTTGACGTTGACGATCCGAGCATCTACAGCGACGCAATCTATCTTGATCTCTCGGGTCTCGGACTTGGCAAACTCAAAGTCCAAGGTCTCGCAGGTTTGCTCGGAGCGCAACCGGGTCAAGGTATTGCGGAAGCGGGTACGGCGGAAGCCAAGTCCGCAAGCGACGCGGCGGAAGCGGCGGCACTCTTCCTTGAAATCGCACTTGAGAACAACAGAACGAGCGTCACGTTTGACAAGAGCTTGCTCGCCTTTGCGATAGGGCTTTTGAAGCTCAACTTGCCGTTCGAGTTGCCACCACTTCAATCGGTTGAATTGTCACTCATCTCAGAGGGCGGCAACCTCAACGAAATCAACTTGAACGCACTTCTCGACACGGTCGGAACTGCGGCGAATATCAACATCAAACCGTTTACGCTCGGCTTTGGCAAGGGCTTCCTCAACACGTCTTCGCTCATCGACGAAGTCAGCGTCGGATACGCGGGCGTCACATATTCCAAGACGGCGGGTATCTTCAGCCTTATCCAAAACGTCCTCGACGGTTTGAACCCGGGCGTTTACGTCGAAATCAACAAGCGCGGTTGGAATGCAATTTCTAACAAAGGCAAGGCAGACTGTGCAACGGTCACGACAGCGTCAAAGGTTGCTCTCATCATGAAGAAGAGCTACAGCACGATCAAAGACGGCGATAGCGGCTACATGATGACCATCAATTTGAAGGCATGGCATCCGGGCAACAATGCCACAACTGCAAAAACAGGTGTGTTCAGTTCAGGCAGTAGCAATGAGTTTGATAGAGGAGGACTTGGCAACGATCCAAACATGACAAGCAATCCGGTGACGGCAACCATTTTACTCGGATCCAACAACCTGTATATCTCTGATTTGAAAGCGATAGACAATAAGACTGATTCCGCAAGTCTTTTCGGCTTCGGTATCGACGACGTCATCGAAATGCTCATTCCTATCGCAGTCGAGGGTGAACCTACGTTCATCGACAGTCTCGTTCCGATGTCCAACAACGCAACCGACGGCGACAACGGTGCTTACGATTATCCGTCAACAGGCGGCGGAAGCGGCGGAAGCGGCGGATCAACGGAAACCGTCGTTGGCATCAAACATACGATCGGCTCAACTGTTGAATACAAATATCCGCTCAAGGTGGACAACCTCATCAAGAACGTAGAGGCAAACCTCTTCAACGGCAACGGTTATCTCCCGTACTATTCGGGTATGACGATGAACGAAGCGGCTCTCAACGCGCTTTCGGACAGCAACAGATTCGTGTCCGCAAAGATCACCCTCAACCAAGAAGCATTCAACGAACTCTTGATTGCGGTGTACGCGCTCATCCTCAACTTCTTCAGATCCCCACTGAGTGATACTATGAACTCTCTTGAGTATGAAATCACCTCCGGCGATCAAAAGGATGATATGGCGTTCTGGGCGGTTGCAAGCGGCTCGAGCTTCTCGGCAAGCGTCAACAAGAGTTTGACTCCAACCTCAATCCTCGAAGGTTTGAACAACCTCTATATCGATCCGAGCAAGACGACGGCTGACAGAGTCGCCTATATGGAGCAATACACGAGAGGCATTTCGCTCACTCTTGAGAAATTCATCTTGCAAGGCATCGCAATGCCTGTCGCAAAAGATTTGATCAAAGAAAAGATCGCTCTTATCGGTAGCATGGCGTCAGGTTTGCTCGGCTACGGCTTGATCTCATCGCTCGGAAGTGGTGTTATTAGAAACATATCCGCGCTCCTCAACACCTTGCTCCCGATCCCGTTTGCAAGCGGTACGATCGATCCGAGCATCAATATCTACATCGACCTCGACGCAGAAGGACAAGGTGCACAATACGGCAGAAGCGGCTACACGATGAACTCCGGCGTGCAAGCGATCGAAATCATGATCAACTGCCAGAAGAACGGCGTCGGTACGAACATGAGATACAACTCCGCTCCGAATAACACGAACAGTTATAAGTGCGGCTACAAGCCGACGGGTACGACGACGAGTGTAGGTTCGTCTTGGGACAGCTGGTTCTTGCGAATCAATCCGCTCTCAACGACGGACAAGGACGTCACGACGGGACTTCTCACGTTTGACGAATCCTCTTCGTACAGCGAAGTCGGCGGCGTCTCCGTGCCTGACAGAATCGTCATCGAAGACCCTGCAACGAGAAAGGGCGTAGCGGTGACGGGCAGCAACGAGCAGAACATCTACTTGAGAGACGAATACTTGGCGAACGCCGACATCTTCCCGCAACTCGTCAACGTTACGTTTACGGCGGGCAGCGGTAAAGACGAAAACAAAGCATACTACACGTCATACGTCGGTGGCACAAACTACAAGGCGATGCGCGGTACTACGATCGTTTGGGACGCGTCATCCGTCAACCTCACGCCTCCAACCGCCGAATCCGAAACGGATGAGAGAATTGCGGGCTACGTTTACGGCTACGCGCTCAACACGGTGGTCGCGGCAATCCCTGTCTATATCACGAGCAACAAGACTCTCAAAGAAAACGGTCTCACGGCATACGAGAAGAACGGCAATTCTTGGGTGTCAAGAAAAGTTGTGGTCAACCTCAACACGTTGAAGAGTACGACTGCAAACCCATTCGGCAACGCACTTCCGGACCTCGTAAGACTTGCGTTTACGGACGGCAAGACTTACACCTTTGCAACTGTTGACGGAAGCGTCGGTTCCGCTCTCATCAGAACGGGCACGGGCGCGTACGAATATACTGTTGACGAAGAGACGGGCAAGAAGAATTATACCTTCGTTCCTGCATACGTCGCAGGTCTTGAAAGAAATGCGGACGGCACGGTGAAGACGGTCAAAGTTTCCGAAGTCGGTCCGGGCGAATACGCGGTCGTCAACCGCAACAACTTGCCAACCGGCACATACTACCCGGCAGGCACGATCAGCTGGAATACGAAGGATTATAAGTACGATTGGAAGGGCGGCACAGGCAGCGATAGCACGGCGATCAACGTCGGTTATACGTATCAATGGGGCAACAGCCCGTCAATCTCCGGCTCTATCACAATCCCGGCAACCAACTACGAGATCAGCAAGATCAGCAAGTTTACGTTCAGCGACAACTCAACGCTTGCAAACCTCACGTCCTTTGACGCATTCAAACTTACGGAAGCGCAAAGCGACTTCGTAAACTACATCAACAGCATCACGAAGGTTGACGGCACGACGAAGGCTGCGAACGGCGGCGCATTCTCATTGAGCGTCAAGTGGGATCTTACGAATCTCGAAAAAGCAATCAAAGGTATCACGGACAAGAACGGCAACGTAAACTTCTACAACGGTCTTGACGTCACTGTCAAAGCGTACGTCGGAGGCAAGGAGTTTAAGACGGCAAGCGGTTTTGTCGGCGACGGCTACGTCGGCACGGCGGAAGAACATCTCTATGCGAACGCAGGCTACACAGCTCAAGCGTTCGACGTCAAGATTCACATCGCGGGCTACGTCTACAACAGCGTGGCGACGAAGAGCGCGTTCGTCTATGATCCATACACGTCAGTCGTCATGACCGGCGACTCGTTCAAGGGCGTCGACGGCAACTTTGCAAGGTTCGTCAACTTCAAAGACGAAACGAGAAAGGACGTCACACTCAAACTTACGAACGAAACGCTCAGCGTCGAAGCACCTCTCGTCAGAATAGGCGACGCATACGTCAACGCATACGACGCGGGCGCGCTCAAGAGAGACGGCAGTGATATTACGTACAACGGTTATAGAGGACAAGCGCTCTACGCAAAACTCTCGATCGGCACCGCATACAGCGGAATCCAAGAAGTTTACGTCCCGATCACGATCAACGCGCTCAAGGCGCAAGACGTGGCAATCACCGTTGAACATCAAGACGTCTTCAATCCTGAGTGGTACGCGACGGGCAGATACACGGCGACGAGAGAGTATGGCGGACAAGAATATCAAGTTCTCTCCGGCGTATCCTTCGGCACGGGTATTGCATCTCACGATATGGTGCCTGATTGGTCTACAATCAAGTATTACACCAACTCGAGAAAGACGACAAAACTTAACAACATTTACGGCGGCGGCACGATCTATGCGTTCGTCCAAGCGTACGTCCTCGACGAAAACGGCAACAAGGTCGGTTGCGTCAAGAACGAAGTGAACGGCGAAACGGTCTATGAAGGTCAAACGATCGCCCTCAAACTCAACGTAGACAAACTTACGATCAGATCGTTCAAGTATTTCTACGGATATGCGCAATCGGATCCAACCCTCAGAGGCGTTGACGTTTACAGCACGAAGAACGGCGCGGCACGCATCGAAACGCTCGGCGACATACTCTTGAACAAAGAGTACTATACGGGCGAAGTTTATGCGAAGACGCACGATAGAAACGACGTCGCATACGGCATCGATCCGTCCAACTACGTGTTGCATCCTGAAGATTACTTCAAGATCGGCAAGTGGGGCGACGCGGTCGGCGGAACGTCAGTCCTCGTTGTCCTTACGACGGGCGAGACATTCATCGGCTATTTGCAAAAGGTCGACCTCGAGAACCTCGAGAACAACTTGACGGGTCTCAACGACACGGTCTTCGGCTTCATCGGCGGACAAAGAGTCGCAATTGCAATTCATACGCCTGACTATACGTTCACGACGTACACGCTCAACGCGGGTGAAGTGTTCGAAGTCGTCAGCGGCAGCACGGATCCGTACGCGTTCGAATTTGAATACAACGCGTTCGACGAGTGGAGAATGCCTGCGAGCGCGAAGTTCGGCACGAGACAAGGCGCGACGATCGGCACGATAGAGAATATCTACTGGCTCGACACGGCGGCACCGTCTATCGACGAACTCAAGAGCGACGCATACGGCAGCTACGTTGAGAGAAGATACTACTTCTACGACGGCACGGAATTCTCGTCCATCGACAATCCGTACACGGCGAAGATTTACGTCAAAGGCTACGACACGTCAGTCGAGAGCATCGACATCGGCGGAGCGGCGTTTAACGACGCAAATCCGACGTACATACCGTTCAGCGAGTATTCATTGCCGAATACGGCAACGGTGGTTTACGACGGCACGACTTACGAGAACGTACCTGTCCGTTGGAACAACTACAGCACTCCGACGCAAGCGGAAATCTTTGCGGGCTCCTTCGTGAGAAAGGCGTACGTCGGCGGCGGTATGACGGCGCAAGGCTGGTCGCAAGACTTCACGTTTACGGTTGAAAAAGAGTATGCGTTTGCAGACGAAGGATTCAGCGTAAGCGGAAACGACGTAAAATACACCTTGACGGCGGCAAACTTCCACAAAGGCTTGCCACGCAACGGTCAAGTCAGAATCGGCTCCGTTGAAGACGACGAATACGCAGACGTCGAATACTTCTGGAACGTAGACGACATCGCAAACGGCTTTGAAGGCAAGGTGAATATGATCGTCAAGAACGAATACCTCGCTCTTGAAGTCAGCGTTGACCTTACGGTTGAAAGCGCAAAGATCGTTTCTATCAAGAAGAACGAGACGAACGATATGCTCGCAATCGACCAATACGGCGCAGACAGCACCTTCTTCACGTCGGGCAAGACGGTCACGGTCATCACCAACAACGGCGACGAAGTAGACGTCCGCGGAACGTACACGTTGCCACAAGACTTCTACACGAACGCAAGCAAGTATTTCGGCAAGATCCTCCCGATCACCGTCACGTTCTCATACAACGGCGGCAAGGATACGATCCTCACCGAAACGCTCACAGAAAACGTCTACGTGCTTGACAGAAAGATCAAATATCTCTCCGACAGCAAGTATCGTTCATTCGTCATCGACCCGTTCGTCACAGACGACATCGACGGAATGCCGACGCATATTGGCATCTCGATGTTCAAGGACGAAAAGGGCACGGCGATCGACGAGGACGGCGCGATAAGTTCCGTTTATACGAGCGTCAACGAGTTCAGCGCAGTGGTCGACTGGTCGGCGGTGCTTACACTCATCAAGAACCAAGAGAGCAACTACGTCTTTGCGGCTCCGACGACTTATACCTACTACGACGCACTCGGCAGAAAGATCGAAGTCAAGCAAAGCGTAATCGTTCCGATCATGGTTCTCAACCGTACGATCATCGACACGGACTTCGATCCTGAAACGGAGACCGACATCTACGAATACGTCTATACGGACAGATCCAGAACGACGACGATCACGGATACTTATAGGAGTACGGACGACGAGAGCGGCGACTACTTGCAAATCGTGTTCAGCAAGAACGAAGGCAGTTATCCTACGCAACTCATTTATAGCAACCAATTTGCATACAGAGGCAGAGACGGCTTGCCAAAGAACATCACGTTTACGTTCTCCGGCGGAGACGAAAAGGATTATAAACTCTCCTACGTCGGACTCCCGTCGTTTGAAGAACTCAACGCTGCGACGACAACGAGACGCGACATCAAGATCATTGCATGGAGCGGTACGCCGGACGACGAAGAACACGGCAGCTTCAAGGTCGCGACGATCGACGTTGAACTTGTCATCCGTCCGTCGGCTGTGTCAATCTACAACACGGATATTGCATACAACGGTATGTCCGTCGGCAACTACGTCCATGAGTTCAACCCATACGACGAAGAAAGCAACTCCGTCTTCGCACTTGACGCAGAGGGCAACTACAAGTTCTTCGCTCCGCAAACGACCTACTACGTCGGCGGCGAGTTCATCAAACTCAGCAAGTGGAACGACAACGGCGCAAGACCTGACAACGAGTATTATAGAAATCCGTCTTGGACGCAACTCCGCACGATCTATCAAGCGCTCGGCACGTACGAAGTAGACAACGTCAACGGCGAGTACGGCTATGACGCGGAGACTGACAGATACTACATCTTGCGTTATGACGAGAAGGTAGGCAAGTACTTCATTGCGACGGGAGCCGCGGACGAAATCAACAGCGGATACGAAGACGTCGAAATCGAAGTCGAAGAGTACTATGAAGGCGACAGATACAGACTTGTTCCGAACACGTTTGAACTCAACGCCAAGGCAAGAACTTACTCAACGTGGACTGAGGATCCGTTGAATCCGGAGAAAGAGCAATACGTGTTCGTTTACGTCACGAAGCAACTCCTCGACGTTGAATGGAATCTCGACGACATCTCCTACACGTATAAGGGCGGTATCTCTTACGCAAAGGCAACTATCGCGTCGCCAAGCGACGAGAACAAATGCGAGACGACTATCTCCGTTCCTGTCAGATTCGTCAACGAAAGAGCGACGAGCTACGACTTCAACGGACTCGCCACAAGCACGGATCTCCAAGAACTCTATCGTGTGGCTGACGCAGATCACGACAACGATTACTTCTACATCGATCCGTTCAGCGCTCTCAACGGCGACTTCTTCGCAAGAGTAAACGGTACGGTGCCGACGAGCGAGAGATACGCGGAACAAGAAGACGGCACTTACGCACTCGATCCAAACGGTCTCTACAAGAAGACTGTCGACGAAGAGACGGGCGAAGACAAGTACGTCAAACTCACCTATGCTGAGATCGGCGACTACAAGTACTTCCCGAACATGATCAACATCTACATCGCGGGCAGCGACGCACCTGTCACTGTGCCTGTCGAATGGGACTTCAGCGGCGTCAACGTCTCGTATGCAGGCGGCACGTTCACGGCAAACGCCTACATCAACAATGACGGAAGATATGACTTTGCAGGCAACAAGGTCGACGCGCAAAGAATCAGAGTGACGGTCGAGGTCGAAAACCGCACGGCAGTAAAAGAAGTCAGCGACTTGTCCAGCATCAAGGGTTATATCACCAACGGTGAAGCAATCAACCCATACAACTATACCGAACCGGTGATGCCGCCTACTCTCTCCGTAAAACTTGCAAGCGGCGACGAATATCCGTTCTACGTCAGCGGCAACGACAACTACAAACTCACCTGGAGCTTCTCAACCTTCCGTCCGAACTACAAGGGCGACCTCACGTACGTGACGGCAATCCTCGTTGGGCCTGACGGATCCGCGCAAAAACTCAAGATTCCGTTCAAGGTCTACAAGATGGAAGCGTCTCAAATCAAGGCGTACGACACGAGCACCAAGACGGTCAACACGAGCCTCTTGAACAGCGCGGTGTCGGATGGCGTCGTGACGAACAACTTCGTCATCAATCCATACGAAGCGGACAGAATCAATCTTCCTGTCGCATACAGCGTTGACTTCAAACAATACGCTCCACAAATCGACGACGAGACGAATGAATTTGTCGGACACTCGTCAACGTATTCGACGGTCACCGAAATCTTCTCGTACGCAATCGTCACAGAGCCTACGACGCTTACGTTCAACGTTGCGTCAAGCGGCATCACGACGAACGCGGTGAGAAGCGCAAGCGACTACGACAGCGCGACGATCCAACTCTCCAACCAAGAGCGCTTGACTATCGGCTACACGGTTGCGTCTACCGCGTCTATCACAAGCACGCCGACGCTTACGGCGAGCGCGACGACGCTTACGACAAAGACTACGGTTGGCACGTATAACAACGTCCCGGTCGTTTGGTTCGGTTGGGCAAACGTCTATTCGAGCAACAAGACCGACGCAGTCGTCGTGGCAAGATATAGGGTAGTCCTCGCAGGCGCGGACGGCGCGGCAAGTATCGCTCCTCCGTCAATCGCCGGCAGAAAGATCGTCTACGAACTCTATGCTGCGGTCGGCGCGGTCGTCAACAAGAATGGCAAGGTCATGGCAATGGTGGACGGCACGGCGGCAACAGACTCCGCAGGCTATGAGATTCCGGCAGGTCAGAACTACTCGACCATGAGATCGGTCACCGTCTACGGCAAGTAAAACACTTAACTCCGAGGGAGTAGAGATACTCCCTCGGGACACCATAATTTACATTTTGGAGGAAATAGCAAACAATGGGCTTGTTTTCAGGCATCAAGAAACAACTTCTCAAGGTTATAGAGTGGGAAGATCAATCAAGAAACACTATCGTTCAAAAATTTGAATACGACGACAGATACGCCATAATGAAAGGCTCTCAACTCATTGTCAGACCTTCTCAAGCGGCGATTTTCGTGTATCAAGGTTCAGTCTGCGACGTCTTTACGGAAGGCATTTGGAAACTCGAAGAAGGCTCCACGCCGATCCTTACGAAACTCGCAAACTGGAAATATGCGTTTGAAAACCCAAAGCAAGTCGACGTTTATTTCGTAAACCTCAGACAGTTCACTCAAATGAAATGGGGCACGCCAAACCCAATCATGATGAGAGACAAGGATTTCGGCATGATCAGAATCTCCGGTCACGGCGAATATTCCTTCCACGTCATGAAGCCGGACCTCTTTATGAGAGAGTGCTTCGGCACGATTCGGTCTTTTAGGACGGAGGACATCCAAGAGCATTTGAAGTCGATCGTCCTTGCCGAACTTACAGACCTTATGGGCGAGTGCCAGATTCCAGCCCTCGATCTTGCGGCAAACTACATAGAACTCGGCGATACGGCGCGCAATAAGGCGGCGGCAAGATTCAGAGCGCTCGGTCTTGACATCGATCAAATCCTCATCCGCAACTTGAAACTTCCCGAGGCGGTCGAGCAAGCGATGGACAAGCGCACGACGCTCGGCGTTTTCAACGGAGCGATGGATCAATACGCTCAGTACGAGGCTGTCGGCGCAATGCGTGACGCGGCAAAGAACGGAAACGGCGCGGCGGGTACGTTTGCTTCTATGGGCATGGGGCTTACGGCAGGCGCGACCATCGGCAGACAATTCGCGGGCGGTTTGAACGACGCTATGGAGCCTACGAAAAAGTGCGCGAAGTGCGGAGCGACCTTGAAAGCAAGCGCAAAGTTCTGCCCGGAATGCGGTGAAAGAGTGGATGACGCGGGCGCAAAAGTCGCTTGTCCGAAGTGCGGTCAACCTGTGGACGCGGCTGCAAAGTTTTGCCCGCATTGCGGCGAACCTATGAAGAAAACTTGCAGGAAGTGCGGTCAAGCCGTAGGCACAAACGTAAAGTTCTGCCCGAACTGCGGAGAGAAACTCTAAGATATGGCAGACGCATTCAAATATAACGTCGCGGACGTTATCAAGTGTAAATCTTGCGGGGCGGACATGGTTTTCGACCCCGCTTCACAACGGTTAAAATGCCCGTATTGCGAGCAGACTCGCGATATTGAAAAACGCGTTCCGCATATTCGCAACTTTGAAAGGGAACGCTATATGGGGGCGGTGCCTGTTGACGGTGACGTGTACAAGTGCCCTAACTGCGGCGGTGAGAGCGAGATCCAAGGCTTTACAACGGCGGTGGCTTGTCCGTTCTGCGGAGGCACGAACGTCGTCAAACTCGAGGACATGAAGGGCTTGAAGCCCGACAGCGTACTCCCGTTTGCAATCACCAAGGACGGTGCCGCCGACATAGGCAAAAAGTGGATCAAGAAGAAATGGCTTGCTCCAAACAAGTTGAGAAAGCATTTTGAAGTCGACAAATTCAACGGGGTTTATATTCCGTCGTTTGCTTTCGATTCGGATACGTTTTCGACTTATGACGGACGTTTCGGCGATGACAAAACCCGCACCGTGCAGACGAAAGACGGTCCGAAAACCGAACACTACATCGAGTGGTATCACGTCAGCGGCAAATGGACCCGCTCGTTTGAAAACACTATGGTGGAGTCGTCTTCTCAAATCCATCAAGGAGAGTTTCGCGGAGTTTTGCCGTACGATATGAACAATGCGACTGCGTATTCGCGCGAATATCTCGCAGGTTTTTCCGCAGAACGCTACGACACGTCGCTTGAGGATTCGTTCGGCGTTGCAAAAGGAGAGATGGACTCGGCGATCAGAAACGATATTCGCAATTATTATCACCCCGATCACGTCGACTATCTCAACGTGTCTACGACCTTCTCAAACGTCAAATTCCGATATACGCTGCTCCCGCTGTGGATTTGTGCTTACAAGTTCAAGGAGAAGCTTTATCGCTTTTTGGTGAACGCAAGGACGGGCAGGGCGGACGGCAAAGTGCCGAAGTCTCCGATCAAGATTGCGCTCATCGTGTTTGCGGTGCTTGTGGCAATCGCGGCAATCGCCGCTCTCGCCATTATCACCAACAACAACTAAAACGGTTGGCGTAAACAAAATCACAATCAAAATCGAATATTTTTTAGGAGGATATAAATATGATCACGAAGGATATGCTCATCATTGATATTTTGAATCAAGACAAAGCAAACGACCTCGCACAAGTTCTCGTTGACAGCGGTATGCATTGCCTCGGTTGCCTTGCGGCACACGGCGAAACGCTTGAACAAGCGGCTGCGGTACACGGCATCGACGCGGACGACCTCGTCGCACGCCTCAACAAAGTTTTGGAAGGCTAAGTCTGTTTGCAAAGCGAAAACACTTCCAAAAGGCTCCCGATCGGGAGCCTTTTTCGTTGCGCCGCATCACTTAAATCGTCGGTCGATCGCAAGTGACGCAAAAGAAGTTTTTGACACAAACCGCCGTTTATATTGATTAAATGTGATAATGAACACTCGTTTTTGTAAAATACGAGCGGATATTGCTTGAACGGCTGTTCAACAAAACGGAGGGGGTTTTAAAGTCGAAGAGAGTTTTTTGCTTACGACAAAAAACGGTAGAATATGAAAAACACTATTGAAAAATTATATGCGTAGTGGTATCATTTGTTTAGCGCGAGGTTTTGCGCATAAGAGGTTTTATGGGTAGCGATCAAAAAGCGGGAATATTCAAAAACGTCAGGAAGGGCAAGTGGACAAACGTCATCTATTGGACGGTGATGTACACCTACGTTTTTATGTGCGCGACGAAGTATTTCATTTATGAAGACGGGCTTTTAAGTTTCGACTTCTCGATGACGACGCTGTATCAGCATATCGCGCTCCTTGGCAGTATCATAATCGGTTTCTTCATATTGAGACGGCACCGCCTTGCGATTCCGAAGAGAGTGCTTACGATTATCGCATTGCTCATGATTATGTTCGGCGCGATTTTTGAAGGTGCAAGGTCGAACCTCATATATCTCATTTTCCTTTCCGTTATACTCGGACAAATCGCGGACTGTTCGCTCCTTACGTATATCTACGAAATGAACAATAGCGAGCGACTTTACGGCATATTCTTCTGTCACTTGCTCGTGGCGGCTGTCAGCGTATATTCGATTCGTTTCAACCGTCAAACGGCGGAGTTTTGGTGGCTGATATTTGCGCTATGCTTTGTGGCGGCGGTATTCTGTTTCCTTGAAAAGAAGGACACCGAATGGGAGATCGCAATCCCCGAAGAGTTTCAAAAGAAACTCTACGTTCCGCTCATACTTGCCTGCATAGGCGGCGTCGTGGCTGTGAGTAGCAGTATGCTCGTCATGGAAAAACTCGCGCCTCTGCTCCCGAACGCAAGATATTTCTTCTACGGCGGTGCGGCAATCGGCGCGGTCGTCTACTTTTTGGAATACCGCTTTGCGCCGAAGCCTGCGACGGTCACGCTTCTCACGGGCTTTTCGACGGCGGTGGTGTGCATATTCGGCTACGTTCTCACGACAAACAAAGCGGTTATGTTTCTTTCCGCGTCGTTTGCAGGCGCGACGTTCAATATTTGTATGATGAATTTATATTATATTCTTTGCAATATAATCAAAAAGTACAAAAACTCGCATATGCTCAAAGTCGCGCCGATTACGTCCAACTTTGCAGGAATTGTGATTGCGGTGATTTCAACCGTAATGTTTTTCTACGCCGACGATTCGGTCGTCAAAATTTGGCTTTCGCTCTGTCTCATCGGTGACGTTATAGTGCTTGCCACGTCGGTATTTTGGCACAAGGGCGTTGCCGTGACGGCGCAAGAAGAAGAGTATATGCAGTTTGACACCACGATAACCAAGGCGCAAGCCTACGAAGCGGTCGGACTCACCGAAAAAGAAATCGAGGTCGCAGATTTGCTCGTTGAGGGGCTTAGCCTCAGGGAAATTGCAAACAAACTGTTCATAAGCGAGAATACAGCCAAAACACATCGCTCGAACGTGTACAAAAAGATGCAAGTGGGCTCGCGCGATGAGCTTGTGGAGAAACTCAAACACACGGTATAAAACCGTGCGAGGAAGCGCCTGACTTTGTCAGCGCACTTTGCCCGTCAGACCATGTACGTTCTGTACATTGGGTCTGCCTGTCAAAGCACCCTTCCTCGTCATCCATCTCCCTCGCGCGGTTTTATGAGAGTGGGGCAAGAAAAATGATGTAGATTAAACACTTATTCGAAGACGTGCCAGTTAACCCACTCACTCGTTCGAAGACGGAGCCGACCTCGCAATGGCGAGGTCTATTTGAGTGCCGAGCGCAGACGGACTGTACGAGTATTTTGGACATCCTGTTGGCTTTGCCGTCCAAAATGCGAAGTGGCATAATGAGGGGAAGCACTCGTCGCGAGCGCCGATTGTCTCCCCGAAGCGCGACGGGTATTAGTGTAGAGAATAGCAAGGTTGCGAACGGCAGTCTTGTTTGACCTTAAAAGTGAGCAACTTGTGTTCAATAGGTTTCGCGGTGGGGAGAAAAGCCCTTGGGAAAGAGGGGCGTTTTATTCTTGGTTCAAACAACGGCAACTTGATAGAATAGGCATGGAAACCTGGCGGAGCAGGAAGGGTTGTTGCATTTTTGAGTTAAACAACGTCACTTTGTTTTAGGGTTGTCGGACAAAAAGCCCTTGGGAAAGAGGGTTGTTTTATTTTAGAGTCAAACAGCGTCACTCTGTTAGATTGTTTTGGTTGAAAAGACCAGAGGGAAAGAGTGTTTTTGCATTCCACTTTCAACTTTCCACTTTAAGGCTTTGCGAATTTCGGGGCAAAGCTACCCGAAATTCGCAAAATCACCCCCAAATCACCCTCGTATAAGCGGGTGGGAGTATTGATTGGTATAAATAAAATTTATATAATGAACTCGAGCGAGAGAAGAAAGGATTCAAGCGAGAGTTCTTTTTTTATACGCAAAAAACCGAAAAATAAAAATATAAGGAGCAAAACTATGAAGAAAAGAATTGCGATTATCGTTGCAATCGTTGCACTCGTCGTGGTGCTTGCGGTCATTTTCTCTTCGTGTAATGCGAAGAAGAAGATTGACGACATCATCAACGGCGGAGCGACTGACAACGGCGTATATCCATCCGCGGACTACGACGCGTCACTCATAGAGCAAAAACTCAACGAGTTGAAGACGGACGGCATTTACGTCAAGATCAGAGTTACGGACGACGGTGAGGAGACCGAATATTTTGCCTATGGTGCAAAGGGCGAAGTTTATTTCTTCCAATACGGCGACTCGGACGACCAAATGTGGCTTGATCTCAGCAACAACGACTATTTCGTTGAGTATGATTGCGAAGAGAACGACGCAGGCGCACTCGTTTGGACAAAGAACGTCACGCATTACAACGAATACCTCACCAAAGAAACAATGAAACAAACTGCCGAAGCATGCGCAAGCACGGTTTGGCTAAACCTCGGTTTCTATGCCAACTTGACGGGTGAAGGCACGAAGACGCAAATCACGATGCTCCGTCGCTCCTGCGACAAGTACGTCGTGAGAAACGGTGCAGCAACGATTGGCGCGTCAGTCGGTTGGACGATTGAATGCGTCGTTGACAAGGCAACTGGCGTGTGCTTGAAATACGCGATTAGTGCGGAAGCAACGACGGTGGACGGCCATGAAACCGCAAGTTTTGCAATCGAAGCCATAGAGTTCGACACGAGTTGGACGCCGACTCTTCCGACTGTCGCGCACACCTATATCGACGGTGAAGAGCAACAGGGCGGTGGCAACACCGAACCCGGTGGAAATACCGAACCCGGTGGCAATACCGAACCCGGTGGGAACACCGAACCCGGTGGCGAAGTTAACCCCGGCGAAGACGGTCCAGGTGAAGTCACAGATGACAGCGATTTTGCCGGTAAGAGATTTGTTGCAACATCGGTTGAATGCACAGAGCAATCAGTCGTGACGATGTTTTCCGAAGCGCACGCGGATTTGTTCGCGAACGGCAAATTTGAACTTGTCAGCGGCATGGGCGTATTGTTTGGCACGTACCGTGTAAGAGACAACGACAGATATGCAAATCTTGAAACTTTCAAGGTCTTTGGTTATGAATCTCAAACGTACTATCACAGCGTTCCTCGCACCTTGCAAATTATGGCTATCACTCGCGAAGGCACGGACGGCTTCAGAATGGATCTCAGTGTTCCTGTCACAGGCGGTCCTATTGTTGACGCAGTGGTACATTTGAGTGTCAGCGACGTTGCTCCGACGGCTGAGAATCTTCCAAACGATCCGAACGGCGACATCTTCAACGCGCAATATCAAATTGAGCAATACGATTGGGATTTCATCTTTAAAACTCGCGGATTGCTTGCGGGAGGCAAGAGATTTACCGTTGCGCGCACTTCCGACGATCCGTATAGTCCAGCGGGAACGTTCAAGGTTGACCGCAACAAGATTGAAGACTCTTGGGCGCAAGGTCACATCTTCTACGACAAGACGGGTAATACGCCTGACGACCTCGGTCAATATCCATACGACGCATATATGAGAGAGAGCAACGACACGTGGTATTCTGTGCCTGCAAACTATTCTTATGAGCATTTTGACGGAAATCTCGGTATAGTCCCTGTGCCTTTTGAGAGATTGAGCTACGACTCAACCGGTCATTACTACTACATCAATTTGTTTAGATGGACGGAAACAGGTTCTACTCAAGAAAAAGAAGTTCAAAACTACAAAGTGTGGTTTGTGGATTACAACTTGCAAAAGATTGAGTATAACACTTCTGGTACGACCTATACGCATACGTTCAACTATTCCGCATACAACACAACAACGGTTGAACTTCCTCAGACGAGCGGTGGACAAGGAGGACAACCTCAATCCGCAAATATTGACGATTGCTATGATACGCTCGAGAACACGGTTCTTGCATTCAACAGGGTGTCAAATGCGGATGATTACGCCGAAACATACACACAAGTGATGCAAGGCGCAACAATCTACATTTTTGATGACCACACTTTTGAAATGCACGTTCACAAAGCATATAACGATTCTACCGGTCAGATTCTCGACAATATGGAGTTCCTCTATTATGGCACGTTTGCACTCACGGGAACAGGCGTTGGAAACAGTACGGGCAAGGCGTATGCAAGCGGTGCTCTCACCACCACGCAATTCTATGTTAACGGTTCATTGAATCAAGAATATACACCAGACCCTATGAATGTCATGTGGTATGTTGCAGACAACGAACTCAGAGTTGATATGGGCTTCTATGGATGGTTTGCACTGACCAATGATACGCCAACTCGCACTCCTGTTCCAAGTGGCGGCGGTGAAGACCCAGGCACGGACCCAGGCACAGATCCGCCTGCGGACACGCACGTGTACATCTCCACAAAGTACCCTGCGGAAACGCAAAAGGAATTTGCGGTTAGAATGATGGATCTCGTTGACGAAGACGGACTTGAGTTTGCGGTTTCAATAAACGATGGCAACGAGGAGACAACTCTCACATTCAAACTTATGTTCGATGACGAGAAGTTTGTCATTTATGCAAATCAAAACGGTACCGAAGGCGTTACGGAGTTTTTGAAAGACGATGAAGAGTATTTCTACGAATATTCGTTTAACGGCGAAGAGTGGTCTTGCGACAAAGTCGCATACGCGGACGCAGAAGGCAATCAACCTGACACAATAATGTCTGCCATGACCGACATCTTTGGTCTGCTTTGGATTGCCGACAACTATCGTGATATGGAGTTTGACAGCGTTGAAACGCGTCAAGGTCTTGACGACAGAGACGGAGACTGCTACGAGCTTGAAACAGATTATCATTCACTCACCATTGTCGTCGATCAAGAAACAGGCGCAAGATTCTTGTTGTTGATGCAAAACTCAAATGGTGGATTGATGCTTGTGCAAAGAGTCACAAGTTTCAAGACGTCCACGGAAATCCCTGCTCACGAAGTCGAGCCGGACGAGCCTGCATGGGACGAGATTGAATACATCTATCAAGGCTATGAAGCAAGTATGCACGCATATGTGGTTGAGCATTATGCAATCGAAAATGGCGTAAGAAAGGTTTACTTCTATCATCTTGCAGCGGACGGTGAGCCTGAAGGTGCGCCTTTCACACTCGCAGAAGTTCAAGCAAACGATTCGTTTGGTTGTACGGATATGAGCGAGCAAAACTTTGCATGGTCGTATGATAGCGAAGAGGATATAATCATAGTCACCAAAGACGGCGAGCCATTCTTTGGTGCGTACATCGATGGGTATGATTCACAAAATGGCATCGGAATCCTTGGCGACCACTTTAATTTTGAATCTGACGAGCCTGCATGGGACGAGATCGAATATTTCTCACAATTCATGAGTGAAGAAGAAGGTCAACAATACTATATTGTTGAGTGGTTCTACAAAGACGGCGACAACAACCTCATGAAATATTGCATCTGGGAAGTTGAGGATATGCCGGAAGACGCACCGTTCACTTTCGCAGAACTCGAAAGTGAACGTGAAGCTCACCACCAAGAATGGGTAGATGGCACCGCAATATGGCAATATGATGAAGAACGCAACGCGGTCATACTTTTGATTGATGAAGAACCAACAGGCGAATACTATTTGATTGACGGATATGACGCAGAGAGCGGCAAGGGTATTCTTGGCGAATGCTTATATGAACCGCAATGGAACAATATCGAGTATATTGAAATCTATGACGACTATGAAGGTGGATATTATCACTATACTCTCAATCATTATGCGTTTGACGAGGGCGACAGAGTCATTTATAGCTATTATGCCACGCTTGATGAAGAACTTGATGAACCGCTGACGCTTGCCTACGTCCAAGACGAAAACAATGGCTTTGACGTTGAAAAATACGGTAATGAGTCTTGGTGTTATGATGAAGTTGAGTCCAGATTGTTGTATCTGTATAATGGCCTTGCAGAGGGGTATTTGCAGATTAACGGATATGACGAAGAGCAAGGAGTCGGCATTCTTGACAACTGGGCACCTTTGGACTATTCGGGCAAGGAGTTCTTTATGCAATCTTATGATTCGTCAGAACAAATCTTGCGTATTGAGTACTTTGCGCTTGACGGCATTGTCATTCAATACCTCAAAGAAGGCGTAACGGAAGAGCCTGAGAGATTGACGCTTGCAGAAGTTCAATCCGACGAAGGTTTCGCCCCAAGCAATTTGACGGATGATAGCGGCGCAAGTTGGAGTTATGACCCGAACGGCGAACCGATGATAACCGTGATTTATGACGAAAACGAGCCTGGTGATACTACCGCTCATTGGGGTATTTTTGGGTATGACATCGAGAATGACATAGTCATTGTGGGTGCCGGGCTTTGATTTCTCACGGCGAACGTCAAAAGACTAAAACCAACAGCTCAAAACACTAAAAGATAAAACAGCCTCGCATTGCGAGGTTGTTTTTTGTGGCGGCAACCTCTTGAACGGCAGAGGAATTGATTTTTTGCGCGCGCAAGGCGCGTGCCTTCGCGCGAATAGAATAAATTGGTTTTAGTCTAAAATTAGTATTGCAAGTTGGCGTATTGTGTGTTAAACTAAAATATATCTTTAAAAGAGGGGATCAATTATGACATTACCAGTATTTTTGTTTGTTGCAATCGACAAGTTGTTTGACGGCGGTCAAAACAAGAAGAAAATGCTCAAGTTCAAAGACGTAAAATTTGAGATCGAGACCGACGTGCCTTACACCGAAGGCGAATATTGCAAACTTGACACCTACTACGTCAAGAAAGACAGCGACGAGAAGTACCCCGTGTTCTTCTATATCCACGGCGGCGGCTTCGTTGCGGGCGACAAGTACCATAGACGCGGTTTGGCAAAGTGGGCGGCAGAGAAGGGCTTCTTCGTCGTCAACGTCAACTACGGTCTCGGTCCGAAAGAACTCTTCCCGCTCGGCGTTCAACACCTCGTCACCGCTCTCAACTGGGTCGGTGAAAACGCGGATAAGTACAACCTCGACCTCGACAATATGTGCGTCTCGGGTGACTCCGCAGGCGGATATTATTCCGCAATGCTCGGCTGTATCTGCGGAAACAAAGATTTGCAACAAAGATTCGGCATCCAAACGTCCCTCAGATTCCGCACGGCTGTGCTCGACTGCGGCATCTACGACGTCGACGAGGCACTCTCTCACAAGATGCCGTTCAAACTTACTGACAAGATTTGCCGCGACTTCACGGGCAAGCATACGAAAGAACTCGGAGAGTATGAGTGGACGGACGTGCTTTCTCCTCTCAAACTCGTAAACGAGAACTTCCCGACGTCATTCATCACGTACGCCGAAAAAGATATGTTCTGCAAGGGTCAAGGTCAAAAACTCATTGAAAAACTCGAAGGTCTCGGCGTTCACGTCGAATCTCATCACTCCACGAAGTTCATCGACAACCACTGCTATCCGCTCAACTGGAACAAGGGTGCCGCAATCGAGAACGTGAAGTTGGTGGATGGGTTCTTGCGCCGCGTCGCCAAGCACGAAATCTAAAACTGCACAGAATGGCGACCTGCGTTGTCAGAGCGCTTTGCTCTCAAGCACCGTGTACGTCTATGTACACTTGGCTTTCGCTCAAAGCACTCTTCCTCGTCATTCATCCATTCTGAGCAGTTTTGCAAACCGCACGGACTCGGCGAACAAGCGGCGTCTCAGACTCTAAATGCAGCAACCCTTCCTGCTCCGCTTGGTTTCCCTACCGCGGAACGGAGCGAACACAAGTCAAAATGCTCTTAAGGAATAAACGAAACTTTCGCATTTTGACCTTGCTATTCTCTACAAAAGCGAGTAGTCGCTATAGGGACACCGTGCGCCTCACTCAAACGACTCGTTCCTAATTATGCCACTTCGATTTTGAGACGGCTCGCGCCAACAGGATGTCTCAAAATCTCGTACTATATCAACCCCGTTCGGACGCAATAGGACCTCGCCATTGCGAGGTCGAGCCGCCTCCGACTTCGGTGTTGCCGAGGGCAGCCACCTTGTCCGCTTTGGCTACGGACAATTCACAGGATTGTCCGCTTAACGCGCCGCGCCATTGCGGCTCCAACTCCGTCTTCGAATGAGTGAAAGGGTTGACGGACGCGTCTTTGAACGAAGATAGTGACGTACACAAAAGCATACAAAGCCACACGAAGTGTGCGAAGTGTGCAAACCACATGAAGTATCGTATGAGCAAAAGTCCGAGATTTACACCGTCAAGTTGCAAAGAGCAGGCGAGCAGCGTTGACTTCAGCGCATATTCTGAAGACGACGTAATGCACGCGAGGGCGCTCGTTGAAAAGGAGCAATCCGCCAAGAAGACGCGGGCGCAACTTTTTGATGAGATTTGGGCGATAATATCGACGGTTTTTGCAATCATAACGACTGCGATTTTGCTCGCGAAAAACTGGGTCGACGGGGTGCTGTCATACGTCATACTCGCGGTGCTTTGCGTCTACGTGCTCGTGTTCTTGGTGCTTTGCGCGTTTCTTTACAAAAAGCCGACGAGCAAAATTCCGCTTCAGACTTACGGCAAGATCATAAAGATCTTCAAAGCGCTTGCCAACATCGCGTTTTTGGTGCTTTCCGCAATGTCTCTTGCGGGTATCGCCATAAGCGATTTGAGTCCGTCAAAGTGGCTCGTTCTCATCGGCAACTTCGTGTTTGCGGGCGTAAAACTCGGCTTTGCGCTCTATTCGCTCGGCAAGTTGGTCGTGCGCCGTCACGTCACCAAGAATTATAGCGTGCAAGTGACGAGAATCGTGGACGGCGAAGTGCAAAAAAAGACGACGAGCGATAGACGCTACGAAAAAAGATACAACAAATAGTCATTGATATAGAGGAACAAAATTGCCAAAAGCAGTAGACAAAAATCTGAAAAAATTGCCGCTCGGCGCGATAAAACCCGAAGGGTGGTTGCTTGACGAAATCAGGCACGTTTCAAACCTTCAACGTCGTCTCGGCGCGCTTCAAGGGCTTGTCAAAAACGGCGAGTGGACGAGCGGAGAGAACCTTCCGAGATATGTGCGAGGTCTCACTCTTTTGTCTGCCGTGCTCGACGACAAGGCTCTCAAAGAAAAGGCGTACGGTTTCGTTCTTCTCATGCTCAATTCGGCAAACGGCGGAGGCGACTTCGGTCCGAAAGGCACGCGTTCGCTCACCCCGAAGATCGAGGCGGTCAAGGCGCTCGTTTGCTATTATGAGTGTACGGGCGACGAGAGGATTTTGCCTTTCCTCAAAAAGTTTTTTAAAAACCAATTCAACACGTATTCCGTGTCTCCGACCTGGTTTAATTCTCGCGCGAGGTTGCTTGAAGAAATCCCCGCGATCGAGGCTGTGTATAGAGAGACCGACCTCGAGTGGTTGCAAGACCTCGGCGAAAAACTGCGCGACAGCAGCAACGATTGGTTTAAACTTGCGGCAAAGTTCCCGTACAAAAAGCCGTATGGCAAGTACGTGAAAGCAAGGGCGCTCAAAAAGACCTTGAAGAAGGTCAATCTTTACGCTTCCACCGAACTTCCCGCCAAGGCAAAGCCATACACTCCCGAACTCGTTGAAAAGGAGTGGCACAAAAAGGCGCATCAAAACGCAATCGAGACGGACGGCGTAAACCTTGCAAAAGCCGTCAAATATCCCGCGGTTTACGGAAGGTTCGTCGGAGACAACGACCTCAAAAACCTTTCACTCAAACTCATCAACAGCCTCAACAAATACCACGGCACTCCGCTTGGAATGTTTGCGTGTGCGGATATGCTCGGCTCCGCTTCTGCAACGGCGGGGATTGACGTTCAAGCAAGCGTTGAAATGCTCGAGTCCCTCGTCGAAGTCGTGAAAGAGACGGGAGATTACGGGGTGATGGACCTCATCGAGCGCATAACTTTCAACCTTATTCCCGCGGCGACGTTCGACGATTGTTCGGCTGTGCAAGACCTCGTGCTTTTAAATCAAGTCGAGGCGTCGCAAAACAGAAAACTCCCGGGCGCAAACGAGGATAACGCGTATTATACGAAGAAGTTGACGAAGGGTGCGATCGCGGTTATGTCGGCATACCCGCTCTATCTCGAGACGGCGTGCATGATAAAGAACGATGAAATAAACTTCTTGACCTATGCGCCTTGCAAGATGGATCTTTCTATCTCTGGTTGCCACATGAGAATAAGCGAGAGGACGGGCTATCCTTTCCGCAACACCGTCGCATTCAAAGTGGAGAGCGTGGACGGCGAGCCTGAAGTCAAAATCAACTTCCGCGCCCCGAAAAACACGACCATTCAACTCATATCAGGCGGTCAAGTCGTGGCAAGCGGAACGAAGCAAATCTCCGTCAAATGCGTGCTGAAAACAGGCAGTACGTTTATGATAAAACTCGGCATTCCGCTCTCCGTCGAAGAGTTTTCGGGGAAGTATAGCCTTATGAAAGGCAATTTGCTTATGAGCGAAAAGGTGCCTTATGAAATCAAAGTCGCGGCTGAAGACAGGCGCGTGCTTACGGTGGGCTCGACGAAGCGGTGGAGCATCGCTCCGATCTTGGAAAAAAAGTCGGGTTCGATGAATTTATACGAGCAAGAGAGGACGATAGTCCACGACATAGGCGAAAAGCCGTTTGCTTTTGAAAATCCGCCTTTTGAGCTTGCAATCCGTTCAAAGAACGTGCAAAACTGGGACTACGACGTAAACGGTTTTGCGGAAATTCCGAAAAAGCCGATATTCTCCGAAGAGAGCCTCGAAAGAACGTTCGTGCCGTACGGTTGTACTCTCGTACACGTCGCGCAATTCCCGAAATGCGTAAAGTGAGGACACAATGAAAACGCTTGAAAGAAAATACTCAAAATCCGAACGCGTCGTCGCAAAAGCAAGATTTTCGTCATGGGTGTTTTTGCGTCAACTTATCGTTGCCGTTCTGCTTGGCGGAATCATCGCGGTGCTTTGGATTTTCGGCGACAAAATCATAGGTTTTATCAACGACAAGTTGAGCCAAAACATCCAACTCGACGAATATCTGAAAGGGCTTAAATGGGCGATACTCGGCTCGGCGGTTTTCGTGCTTTTGCTCGTCTTGTTGCAAGCCGTGTCGCTATACAGCAAAGAACTCATTTTGACTGAGGACAAAATCGTCTTCCGCTCGGGTGTGTTCGACGTACAAAACGCGATCATTCCTCTTGGCGAAATCCGTATCGTTGAGAGCAAACAACGCTTCTTCCAGCGTGTTTTGCATATCGGAGATATAAGCATTATGTCCGACGCGGAAAAGCCGTATAGGATCAAGGGCATCACCGCGCCCGATCGTCTCACTCGTCGTATAATGCAACAGGTGAGCGTCAACAAAAAGACGAGCGAGAGGAAGTTCCGCATATCTCTTACGGGCTCGCCAAGGTGACGACAAACGGCAAAATAACGATTGTAGGGAGCGAGTCTCCCTATAATTGATTTATATGAAAATTACTCTCCTTCTTTGTGTGGTTTTATGAATACTCAACTCCGTACAGGCGTTCTCAATATGACGAGTGGCAGTCCTTACAAACTTATGATAAGGTTCAGTTTGCCTATACTGTTGAGCCAGATTTTTCAGCAACTTTACAACACCGCGGACACTTTTATCGTGGGCAGATTTTTGGGTACGGAGGCTCTTGCGGCGGTCAGCGCGTCGGGACCTCTGATTTTTTTGCTCAGTTCCTTTTTCATTGGCACGGCGCAAGGGGCGGGCGTCGTCATATCTCGCTATTTCGGCGCGAAAGACGACGAAAGAGTCAGCCGCGCAATCCATACGAACTTCGCCTTCGGCATTTGCGCGGGCATATTCTTGACGGTGATAGGCATGACGCTCACGCCGTTTATGCTCAAATGGATGAATACCGATCCGTCCGTAATGCCGCAAGCGGTGGAATACTTCAGATACTATTTTGCGGGATCGCTCGGAGTGGTGCTGTACAACGTGTCGTGTTCTGCGATGAACGCGCTCGGGGACAGCAAGCGTCCGCTAATGTTTTTAATCATTTCGTCATGTTTAAACGTCGCGCTCGACGTCATATTCATCAAAGCGTGCGGATTCGGCGTGTGGTCGGCGGCGGTCGCGACCGTCATCGCGCAGTTCGTAAGTCTTGCGCTCTGTCTCGTTCACCTTATGCGCAAAGGGCACGTTTATACGCTTAGAATATCAAAAATCCGTTTTTACGGCGATATGTTTAAAGAGATTGTAAAATACGGATTGCCGGGCGGTGTGCAAAACTCGGTTATCGGTTTTGCCAACGTCGTCGTGCAATCTCAAATCAACTCTTTCGGCGCGTACGCAACCGCGGCTTACGGATCTTATGCAAAGATAGAGGGTTTTGCCTTCTTGCCAATCAACTGTTTTTCTATGGCAATCACCACTTTCGTCAGCCAAAACCTCGGCGCACGCGAGAAGGATAGAGCGAGAGTCGGCGCAAGATTCGGCATCTTGACCGCCGTTATTATGGCGGAGATTATAGGCGTTATCGTGTATTTTTGTTCTCCGTATCTCATAAGACTGTTCGATTCTACGCCCGAGGTCGTCGAAAACGGCGTAAAGCAGGCGCACATTTGTTCGCTCTTTTACGGGCTTCTCGCCCTCTCGCACTCGATAGCCGCCGTTTGCAGAGGCGCGGGTAGGGCGTTTGTGCCGATGTTCGTTATGCTCTCCGTGTGGTGCGTATTCAGAGTGTCGTATATTGCGCTCGTCATGCACTTTTTGCACGAAGTAGATTACGTGTTTTGGGCGTATCCGATAACTTGGAGTATAAGTTCGGCGATTTTCGTGTTGTACTATTTCTTGAGCCATTGGACGAACGGTTTCAAAAAGGAAGAGCAAGTCGAGCCCGCGCCCGAAGTCGTGTAGTTTTTTGACAATCGTATATTTTTGCGCAAAAAATATTTTTCTTCAAATTTGCAAAAAATAGTTCGTTTGATAGCCTGTTTTTTACATTTTCTCAAAAATAAATTTCAAAAAAACACATTTTTTGCAAAAAAATCCAAAATAGGTATTGTTATTGGAGTATTTTTTTGTTATACTTACTTTACATATTATTATCGTGCGTAAGCGCACACGAGCGCAATCGCAAAATGGTGTATTATGACGAGACTTAAAGACAGTTATGCTTCCTATCTCTTCCACGAAGGCACGAACTACCAGGCGTACAAACTTTTGTCTCCCGCTCCCGGCACGGAGAACGGCGTCGAAGGTTGGTATTTTTCCGTTTGGGCGCCAAACGCAAAAGCCGTGTCCGTTGTCGGAGACTTCAACGGTTGGCGACAAGGCGTACACAATATGGATCCCGGCGACGACGGCATTTGGACGACCTTCATTCCGCACGTCAAGCAATACGACGCCTACAAGTATGCGATCGTAGGCGCGGACGGCAAGACGATCCTCAAATGCGACCCTTACGGCTTGCATTTTGAAACCGCACCTGCCAACGCGTCTAAACTCTACGACATCTCGGGCTATCGTTGGAAGGACAGAAAATGGATGAGCGAAAGGGAAAATTTCAATCCGTACGGCTCTCCGATCAACATCTACGAGATGCACTTCGGCTCTTGGCGCAGATATCCCGACGGCAATTTCATCAACTACAAGGCGATGGCTGACGAACTTATCCCGTACATCAAAAAGATGGGTTATACGCACATCGAGGTTATGCCGCTTACGGAATATCCGTTCGAGGGCAGTTGGGGCTATCAGGTGACGGGTATGTTTGCGCCGACGTCAAGATACGGCACTCCGAAAGACCTTATGGAGTTTATCGACCGCTGCCACAGAGCGGGAATCGGCGTCATTCTCGACTGGGTGCTCGCGCACTTCCCGAAGGACGAACACGGACTTGCCAATTTTGACGGCACTCCGCTTTACGAGTATGCGGATCCAAGAAAGGGCGAGCATAAGGAGTGGGGCACGAAGGTCTACGACTTCGGCAAAAACGAGGTCAAATCCTTCCTTATCTCCGCGGCTATGTTCTGGTTTGATATGTACCACATCGACGGCATCCGCTGCGACGCCGTTGCGAGTATGCTCTATCTCGACTACGGCAGAAAGGACGGAGAGTGGGCACCGAACCAATTCGGCGGCAACTACAACCTCGAAGCCAAAGACTTCTTGAAGCAAATGAACACCGCGATACTTTCAAAATATCACGGTGCGCTCACGATCGCAGAAGAGTCCACGGCGTATCCGATGATCACGAAGCCCGCTTACGACGGGGGACTCGGGTTCAACTTCAAGTGGAATATGGGGTGGATGAACGACTGTTTGTCATACGTGTCTCTCGATCCGTTCTTCAGAAAGGACAATCACAACAAACTTACGTTTGCAATCACTTATGCATATTCCGAAAACTACATCTTGCCTATCTCTCACGACGAGGTCGTGCACGGCAAGTGCAGTATGATCAACAAAATCCCCGGCGACTACGACCAAAAGTTTGAGGGGCTCAAGGCGTTCTACGGTTTTATGATGGGACACCCCGGCAAAAAACTCAACTTTATGGGCAACGAGTTCGCACAGTTTATCGAGTGGAATTATTCTCAAGAACTCGACTGGTTCTTGCTTGACTACCCACGCCACAAGACCTTCCAAAAATTCATGAAAGACTTAAACGAGTTTTATCTCGAGAACAAGGCTCTTTGGCAACTCGATTGCACCTACGACGGATTTAAGTGGATCGTCGTCGACGACAACACTCAAAACATCGTAGCCTTTGAAAGACGCGCGGCGGACGGCGAATACGTTATTTGTATCGTCAACTTCTCGCCCGTCGAGCGCACTAAATACGTGATGGGCGTCCCCGAGGGCGTGACGTATAGAGCGGATCTTTATTCCGCGCTCAAAAAGTACGGTGGCGAGGAGGAGAGAAGACCGTCCTTCAAGGCGACTTCAAAACCGTCTCACGGCTTGCCGTATTCCATCAAGGTCAACATACCGAAAAACTCAGTAATGTTTTTGAAGCCTGAAAAGAAGGAGGGAAAATAATGGGCAAAAATACAAAGAAAGAGTGCATAGCAATGTTGCTCGCAGGCGGTCAAGGCACACGTCTCGGCGTGCTTACGTCAAACGTGGCAAAACCTGCAGTCCCGTTTGGAGCGAAATATCGTATCATCGACTTTCCGCTTTCAAACAGCATAAACAGCGGTATCGATACGATTGGCGTGCTTACGCAATATCGTCCGTTTGAACTTCACCAATATATCGGCAACGGTCAACCGTGGGACCTCGACAGACTCTCGGGTGGTATCTACGTTCTTCCGCCGTATATGGGCGCAAAGTCAGGCGAGTGGTACAAAGGCACCGCCAACGCAATCTATCAAAACATCGACTTTATCGACAACTACAATCCCGAATACGTCGTCATTTTGAGCGGTGACCACATCTACAAGATGGACTATCACGCAATGCTCAAAGAACACAAGAAGAACAACGCCGACTGCACGATTGCCGTCCGCGAAGTTCCTATTCAAGAAGCGAGCCGTTTCGGCATTTTGAACCTCAAGAAAAACTCAAAGCAAATCGAAGAGTTTGAAGAGAAACCGAAACAACCGAAGTCAACGAAGGCTTCAATGGGCATTTACATCTTCACGTGGGCGAAACTCCGTCAATACCTCATCGACGACGAAAACGACAAAACGAGTGAAAACGACTTTGGCAAGAACATCATTCCAAAGATGATTGCGGACAACCAAAGACTTTTCGCATATCAATTCGACGACTATTGGAAAGACGTCGGAACGATTTCCTCTCTTTGGGAAGCAAATATGGACGTCCTCTATGGCAAGGAACTCAACCTTGACGACGACAAGTGGAAAATCTATGCGAGAAACAACGCGGAGCCGCCGCAATTCATCGCGCCGACGGGCAAAGTGTCCAACTGCCTTATCTCAGAAGGTACCGTCGTCAAAGGCACGGTGAAGAACAGCGTCATTTCAAACTCCGTCACAATCGGTGAAGGCGCATACGTTGAAGAATCCATCATCATGCCGGGCGCGGTCATTGAAGACGGCGCGGACGTCAGATACGCAATCGTCGGTTGGAACGCAAGAATCGGCAAGAACGCTATGGTCGGCGAAACGCTTGAACCATGCAAGCCGGGCGAGTGGAAAATCGCAGTCGTTGCGCCAAACTACAATTTGCCGGCAGACGCTGTCGTCGGTCCAAACGAAATGATCGGTTAAGGAGGAAAAGACAATGAAAAACAATACAATGGGCATTTTGTTCACGTCGGATTCTGAAAGCCATCTCAACAGCCTTACGATTCATCGTACGACGGCATCTCTTCCTTTCGGTGGCAGATATAGACTTATAGACTTTGCGCTTTCAAACCTTGTCAACGCAAACATCACCAACATCGGCATAGTCACCAAGAGCAACTACAACTCCCTTATGGACCACATCCGTATGGGTCGTGACTGGGACCTCAACAGAAAGAACAGCGGTATCACGGTGTTCCCGCCTTTCGTTTTTAACTCTTCTCACGAAGTGTACAAAGGAAAGATCGAGGCTCTCTATACCCTCCGCGGATTTATGATTTCTTCTCCTGAAGAGTACGTCGTCATCGCCAACTCCAACATCGCTTTCAACCTCGACTTTGAAGAAGTTGCAAAGTTCCACGAGGAGAAGGGCGCGGACATTACGGTGCTT
>Ga0256405_10001632_pt1 | contig 59437 bp, 38 predicted proteins | sample RumenRJG_02DNA_FD_189096 | JGI IMG/M metagenome (GOLD analysis project Ga0256405, IMG submission 189096) | Bovine rumen microbial communities from Lethbridge, Alberta, Canada - RJG_02 | ecosystem: Host-associated > Mammals > Digestive system > Stomach > Rumen | place: Canada: Alberta... | reverse complement strand
ATCGGGCGCTGCGGGGGGCTCCGGGAAATGGCCCTCCTCGCGCCCGACTGTTGCCCGTGCTATCACCCCAAATGTCCAACCTTAACTTTTGACATGAAATCTATCACCCAAAATGTCCAATAGACCGCGCCTGGGCAACCAGCCCGGATTCTGAAGTTCAGGCACAGCAGCGCAAAACCGCCAGCGGTATCATCAAGGACCGCAGGGGAGAAGCAGTTGTTGGCGCCGGAGTATTAGTCAAAGGAACTAAGAACGGAACTATTTCCGCTCTTGACGGCTCCTTCTCTCTCGCTAACGTAGAGCCTGGAACAGTTATCGTTGTTTCCAGCCTCGGTTACAAGACCACAGAAGTTGTATGGAAAGGCACTGACCTTGAAATTTTCCTTGACGACAGCGCAGATGTCCTCAACGAGGCAACTGTTACCGCTGAGTTCGGTATGAAACGTGTCGCCAGAGCTGTGGGTTCAGCTGTTCAGAATGTAAAGGCTACCGATATCCAGGAAGCCGGCCGTGAAAACTTCGTAAACGCCCTCCAGGGTCGTATTTCCGGTCTTACCATCACCTCTACCGGTGGTGCTCCTGGTTCATCTTCAACCGTTATTCTGCGTAGCGCAACATCTATCTCTGGTAACAACCAGCCTCTGTATGTAGTAGATGGTGTTCCTATCAACAACAACACCCTCAGCACACAGAGCGACTTTGCTATTGATGACGCCGTTAACTCTTACGGTATGGACTTCTCCTCCCGTGCAAGTGATATCAACCCGGAGGATATCGAGAGCCTTACCGTCCTTAAGGGTGCAGCTGCTGCCGCTCTTTACGGTTCAGATGCTTCCAACGGTGCTATTATCATTACAACCAAGAAAGGTAGCGCAGGCCGCGGTAAGGTTACTTACAGCAACTCTTTCCGTTGGGACTACGCTCACGGCTTCCCTGAGATCCAGACCAAGTATGCAAACGGTGCAGCTGGTACAACCAACTACTACTACACCAGCCGTTACGGTGGTCTCTATCCCGAAGGCATGAAGCTTTACAACAACATGAAGGCCCTCACCCAGACCGGTTTCTCTCAGACCCACAACGTAGCAGTTGAAGGTGGTACTGACAAAGTTACCGTTCGTGGTGCAGCTTCTTACACAGACCAGAAGGGTGTTATCAAGACCACTGACTACAGCCGTCTTAACTTCACCCTCTCAGGAAAGGCAGAGGTTACCAAGTGGCTCAACTTCTCTGCTTCAATGCAGTACATGAAGACCGGTAACACCAAGGCAGAAAAAGGTCTTTACGGTGTTATGTACCGTGCTTCTCGTTGGCCCCTCAACGATGATATGACCAAATATATCACCGGTGACGGAAAGATGAGCCGTCCTGAGCTTTATACCGATACCGACCTTCTGAACCCTATGTTCGCTCTGTACAAGAACTACAACCATGATGACGTTGACCGTTTCATGGGCTCCTTCACTGCGAACATTACTCCTACCGCACACACCTTCATCCGTGCTACTTACGGTATGGACTTCTCAGTAGGTGAGTACAAAGTTTACAGGCACCCTTATTACATGAATCCTTCCGACGCTTCTTACGGTTATGGTTCACTCAACCGTTCAAAGCCTACTTATAAGGACCAGACCCTTGACGTTCTCGCCGGTTACAACAACGAGTGGGAGAAGTTCTCATTCTCTGCTCAGGTTGGTTACCACCAGAAAGAGAACAGGCAGAAGATCTTCTCTGTTTACGGTTCCAAGTTCCAGGTTATCGATTTCTACAGTGTTTCTAACTGCGATCCTAAAACCATCGTTTCAAGAACAAAGACCACCAACCGTCGTATCCAGGCTCTCTCTGCTCAGGTAGAGCTCGGCTATAACAACATGGCCTTCCTTACCCTGCGTGCCCGTAACGACTGGTCTTCAACCCTTCCTAAGAACAACAATCATTACTTCTATCCTGCAGTTGAGGGCTCATTCATTGCAACCGAGCTTCCTTTCCTGAAGGACAACGAGATTGTTTCTTACCTTAAAGTAAGAGGTGCTGTTGCACAGGTAGGTAAGGATGCAAATCCTCTGTCTGTATATCCTGCACTCGAGGCTACCGAGGACTGGGGTGGCGGTTTCCGCTATGGTTACTACGGCCCTAACACCGCTCTTAAGCCTGAGATGACCACCTCTAAGGAAATCGGTTTCGAAGGCCGCTTCCTGAATGACCGCGTTAACGCTGACTTCACTTACTTCTGGACCAAGTGTAAGAACCAGTACATCACCGCTTTCCGTCTTAGTTACGCTACCGGTTTCGTACTCAATAACATGAACGTCGGTACCTTCACAACCAAGGGTTGGGAGTTCCACATCGACGCCGACATTCTCCGTCTTAGCAACGGTCTCCGTTGGAACGTAGGTGTTAACATGGACCACCAGTCTTCTAACGTAACCGAGCTTCCTGAGGCAGTAACCGAGTACTACAACGCTTACACCTGGGTATCCGGTAACCTCCGTAACGGTATCTCCGTAGGTCATCCTATCACTACCATGACAGGTCGTGGTTATGACCGCAACGAGAAAGGCGAAGTCCTGATCAGCCCTACCACAGGTCTGCCTCTGCCAAGTGAGAAATGGACCATAATGGGTGACCGTGAGCCTAAGTTCAAGTTCGGTATCACCTCTAGCGTTTCCTTCAAGAACTTCCGTTTGAATGCAGTATTCAGCGGCCGTCTTGGCGCAACCGTTGTTAACGGTACTATGCGTGACCTTATGGGAACCGGTTCAAGCTGGGCTTCTGTTAAGCTTCGTGAGAACCAGACTCCTGTTATCTTCAAGGGTGTCCTGAAGGACGGTCTTGAGAACACAGATCACCCTACTGTAAACGACATCGCAGTTGACTACAGCATCTTTGGTAACACAACTTATACCGGTACCGACGAAGACTGGCTCGAGAAGGGTGTACGCTACCTGCGTCTCACCGAGCTCCGTCTCGCTTACACAGTTCCTTCTAAGTGGCTCAAAGAGACTACCAAGAACTTCGTTACCGCTGCAACCGTATGGGTTAAGGGTACCGACCTCTTTACTTGGACCAACTACTCAGGTATTGACGTAGTATGTAACTCCAACTCTGCTTCTCTTGGTGGTTCCGGTGGTGTAGGTATCGATCTCTGGGGATTCCCTACTCCTCGCGGACTCGCTTTCGGTGTTAACCTGACTTTCTAATCTAGCGCGTTATGAAAAAATTCATTATATCAATTTTATCATTGGCCTTCCTGGCAGGTGTTACCGGTTGCGACAAATATCTGGACGTTAACAAGAACGAAGACGCTCCGGATTACGTAGACGCTCACCTGTATCTTGCCGGTATTCTTTCAGCCTATCAGGGTTTCTATTGGGATATCCGTGCACTTGGCCCTCTTACCCAGATGATGGGTAGCAGCGGTTATTCAAACTATGCTAATAACTACTATTCACAGGGCTCAGATGCAGCCGGTGAAATGTGGCGTATGAACTACTGGCTCCAGGGTATGAACCTTGAGAACATGATCAATCAGGCAAAAGAGAAAGAAATGTGGACCCTCGTTGGTATGGGTTACGCTATCAAGGCTTTCTCTTGGGATTGTATCGCAAAATATCACGGTGAAGCTCCTCTTAAGCAGGCTTATGAGTCTGGCCGTCTTTCATTCGATTATGATTATGAGAATGAAATCATGGCACAGGTTCGTGACTGGGCAAAAGAGGCCATCTCTTACCTTGAGATGAATGACGAGACCGATTATGGTTCAACTCTTAAGACCACCGATCTTGTATATAAGGGCGACAAAGCAAAATGGCTCAAGTTTGCGCACTCAATCATCGTAACTGACCTTGCTGCTCTTACTAACAAGAATGACTTCTCTACTGCATATGCACAGGAACTCATCGATCATGCCGCTCAGGCCATCGACAGCAACGACTGCAACTTCGCAGTTAACCGTGACGGTGGTGAAGGTGCTGACGCTCAGTTCGGCGCATACAACAATTTCTGGGGTGTAACCAGAGCAAACCTTTCCAACTCATACTGGCAGAGCGACTTTGTAGTTCAGATTATGACCGGTACTGTTCCTCAGTACGATCACGCTACCGGTGACAGGGTAAAGGCTGCTGTAAAGACCAACCGTTCAGAGTGGGAGCTTGCTCCTCAGCAGATTATCTGCGACACTCTGCCTGACGTTGGTCACTATGATCCCCGTGCTGCTGCAAAGCTCAGCACAGTAGACGGTCAGTACTATGACAAGATGACTGACAAGGAGGCCATCAAAAAGTGGGACTATTTCGGTTCTGGATTCACAAGTGCAACTGGCCCTCGCGGAACAGCACCTAACCTCTATGGTTACAGAAAATCTACATCAGATGCAAAACTTGAAGGCAGCGGCCGTTGGATCTTCCGCGACAACGCTCCTTACTTCCTCCTTACCGCATCTGAGATTCAGTTCGAGCTTGCAGAGGCTTACTTCAAGCTTGGCAGGAAGGCTGATGCTCTCGCAGCTTGGAAGAAGGGTATTCAGCTGGATATGGAATTCACTGCAAGCTGGCTCAATCCTGGTAAACCCAAGGAGAACGGCACTGATGCTTCAGGTAACAAGGTATATGTTGCCGGAGGTGATCTTCCCGGTGGAAGCATGATTGCAAAGGCAACCTTCAACGAGCTCGCAAACGAGTATCTTGCAGGTCCTTACGTGGCTGGCATCGACCAGAACAGCCTTACCCTTTCACACATTATGATGCAGAAGTACGTTGCTCTTTGGCCTTGGGGCGCTCTTGAGGCTTGGACCGACCTTCGTAAGTATCATTATGACATCAACTACTCAGGTGAGTATCCGAAGCTTGGCGACGGTTGGACAAAGACCGAGGTTGATCAGAAGTGGGATGAGAATACTTCCAAGGTTTACAAGGGCTTCTATCTTGCACCTGCACAGGTACAGGCTCGTAGGAGCAGCTACAACCCTAACAATGAGGGTTCACCTTGCTACCGCGTACGTCCTCGTTACAACTCAGAGTACATGTGGAACCTTGCCGGTCTGCAGGCTCTTAAGCCTATCCCCGGTGATGCAAACAACTACCAGTGCTCTATTCCTTGGTTCGCTTATCCCGGCGATATGCCTACATCACTGTAATCTCTAATTTGGAATTATTATGAAAACTATCAAATATTTGCTCCTTGTTCCTCTTGCATTGATGTTTGCAAGTTGCGATGAACATGAACTGGGTTATGCAGATTCTGATGAGGTTACATCCAACGATGCAATGTATCAGATTACATACGTACGCCCTGTTGCGAATAGTACTTCTACCAGACTTGACTCTTTGTACATGAACGGAAAGAAGGTCTTCGGTGTTGGTGGTTCTGGCTATCTTGCTCCGAACGGCACATTCCCCAGCGCAGCACGTTACTTCGCAGTTAAAGCCGGCACCAACCATCTTGTTGCCTATAACAGAGACAACGTTGTTTATGAACAGGATGTGGAACTTGTTGCAGGACGTCAGAGGTTATTCATCTATGACTTTGCCAAGGCTCCTATCATTCACACTGAGCCCCGCGACTATAAACCTCTTCACAAAGACGGTTCTCGCGGTGAAGCTGGAACATTCGACACTGATTCAGTAATGAGGCTGCGTCTGTTCAACTTCTTCTTCGAGGATGCCAATACTCCTTATCCTAATAAGGTCCAGTACCAGTGGAGTAACAACTCTGATAAGAATTATATTATTGGTGATTGGCATAATCTTGGAGAACCTATCGGCTTTGGTGAGGCTACCGATTATGAGGAGGTCATTATCCACAAGACTGGTACTGAAGGTTCCGGTTACAATTCAGCAGGAAACCAGACTATTCGCTATCGTTGCGTAGATGCTTCCGGCAATACCATTTTAAGGACAACTGACTACTGGACCGGCTATATCGGACGTTGGGTTACCCATACCCTCCGTGGTTGCCGTACCGGTAGCCCCAGCGCTGGTTACTCTCAGGTTAACGCTAATGTAAACTAAGTTTCAGCCATATATCATGAAGAAACTCTTTTTGATAGCAGCTGCAATGTTTATTGCTTTCCCCCTCTTTGGCCAGAAGATGACCAAAGAGGAGAAGAAAGCGGCAGCGCAGGCAGCTCATGACGCTGCAGTAGAGGCAATCCATGCCAAGGCTTTTGTTATCGTTCCTACGTCTTATCAGACCGTTGACGGTAATGTAGAGTCCCTGAATTCAAACGAGATTTTCCTGTCTTCAGAGGGAGATAAGCTTTATTCTCAGGGTATGATTGGCGGTACCGCTGCAGCTAATGTTGGCGAGGCTACTTCTTACGAAGTAAAAGAAGGTAAGAAGGGTGACGTGAAGATTTCACTCAAGGTTCTTGGTCGTTTCTGGAAGGGTTCTTATACCATCAAGATGAGCAAGGATAGCAACGAGTGCGATATCATGTACAACAGGCCTAATCAGCCTACCCTTAGGCTTACCGGAAACATTGTTCCGCTTGCCAAGGCTGATATCTTCAGACGTTCAAATCCTATGTAATCAGGATAATCCAAATAGAAATGAAGGCGACCTTTCCGGGTCGCCTTTTTTCGTGCTGCTATTTCTCTTGTATTTGATTAATACCACCCACCGGGCTCCTGGAAAATTTGGGGTTAAGTCGCCCCGGCAGGTGGTATTAATCAATAATCTTAATCAATAAATAACAGGTTTACCGTCAGAGGAGAAGCCTTCGGCGGTAACTTTCAGGGAACTGTCGTAGCCTGGAGCGGCAAAGTAGAATTCCAGCGGCTGGCCGGCCTTGACGGTAGCCAGTGGATTCCAGTACAGGGTCTCCGTGATAGCAGGGAAGTTGGGATCAAAAGCGGCATTAACAGCGCTGTAAACCATGGGAACAGAAGCGCCCTTAAAAGACAGAATCCTGTTACCCCTGCCAAGCTGAACACCGGCAAGATCGCCCTTGAAGGTTACAAAATTGGCCGCACCGGAATAGAAAGTCTCGCCAAAAGCATAATGGTTCGGATAAATCTCTACATACTTGACAAGCATAGGATCCATCTCGTAAATAATGCTATGATCAGTAACCGGAACACCATCCAACAGAATAAGGCTGCCGGCAGCATGCCTGAAGGTCAGCAAACCTTTAACATCGGTAGTCTTCACATTCATGAACAACTGATTCTTCTCACGCTCTATATGAATGTCGTGAAGATACTCAATGAAAACCTCACGCATGGTAACAAAACGCGTGTAGTCATCCAGCACGTAACGGTTATTCCAGGGCCCCAGAAGATCCAGTTTACGCACCTTCAGCGCAGAATAAAGGGTATCGGCATCAAAAGCCTTCTCTATTTTGAGCGAAGCGTCAAGGGACGCAAGGCCCTCTTTCATGGCCGGATAAATCTGGAGCGACGGGATATAAGCGGCCTTGATTCCGGTAAAAGGACTCTCTATCTCTGCCTCAAAGGTATCCGCCCGTCCGGACATGGAAATGATTGCAATATCCTTGTTGCCGTAAATGTTGTCTGTGTAGAAGGCTGTACGTCCGTCGGCCAGATGATGGCCTTTGTAGATATCTGACCGGCTGCCGGGGCTGGCAAGGAAAATGGCGGATGTGTCTGCCAGGCCCTTAAGGTGGGCGTAAACAATCTCTCCGTCGTATTCACCAGTAACATTATCCCGGTGCGTAGTGGGCTCGTTCCAAACAACCTTTTCCTGCATTCCAAGGGTGAAGTTGTTATAGTTGTCAAAGCCCTCGTCGTTCCAGACAGAAATGCTGATGGAAGCGTCTTTGTCAGAGGTAACGGTGCCTTTGTACAAGCCTTCCTCTACCTTTTCAAGATTAATCTTAAGACCGGAAGTCGGGGTGTGGCGCACCGTTAGACCCTCCGGCTTGCCATCGACTACCGTAACGGCATCTTTTTCACGAGCAGAAGAACCGGTATTGAAGATGCTTATCACCTTTGAAGTGGTGTTGAAGTCGTAAGCCTCTTCATTCTTGTTCACAGCAGTATAAGCTGCAATGCGATAGTTGCCTGTGGGAACGTCGGCCGGAATGTCTATGCTGCATCCGCCCCTGCCTGCCACAAGAGCCACTTTGCCCGTTGCAACAGTACCCTCGTTACCATAAACCTCTACATAAGCGATGCTGCTGAAGTTGGAGAACTCGCCCGGGGCCTGAAGGCAGAAGGCAGAGCACTTGATGCTTTCCCCGGCTGCATAATAGCTGCGGTCGGTTGTAAGCAGTGTCCTTTCACGCAAATGCCCATCTTGTGCCAGGGCTCCCAGGCCCGTCAGGGCTGCCAATAATATGCTGATTATTCTTTTCATCTCTATTTAGTCAAATTAGGATCGTCTCTGTCCGGCCAGTCGCTGGGGAAGTCAATGGTGCCGCCAAAATACTGGCAGTCAGTACATTCTCTCCTTGCCCAGACGTACGTTCCGTATATAATTTCGCCTTTGGCATTGATAGCCTTACGCAGGGGGATATTACCCATTGAGTATGCAAAATACCAATCCGTAGCCGGGGGACAATAGTAAATGGCCTCGTCTCCGGGGTAATTGGGATCGTCATAATTGGGGTTGAAGTAGGTAAACTGCTTAAGCAGGTTATTACGGACGTCGGACATCCTGTAGAAGCTCCTCTCCCTGAACCAATAAACCTTGGTTGCAACTTTGCTGGCGCCAACATAACCAAGAACCGGTCCGGTTCCGGTAGTGCGGTGAATATTGCCTTCCATGTTGCTGGGGATAGGGGTGAACAGGTCTCCGTCAACGTAGGAAATCTCTTCCAGGTTAGTCCAATACTCCTGGTATTCCTTGCTGGCAGAACCTACGTTTACGGTAAGGCGGTACAAGACTGATACCCTGTCGTCCGTATGGTCGATGGACAGAAGGTAGGCATTTACTATCTTGTTTTCTGAGTGGCTGGCTGCTGATACGGCCATTGTCCTGGTCGATCCCTTCTTCCAGCATCTGTAATAAGGATTCTCGAACCAGTGCTCTTCTACAATCTGATCTGTATCATGGTTATAGGTAAGATAGCAGTTCTGCAGGGCTGTATATTCCCATGCCTCGTCGTAGGTAATTGAGAAATAGGGGGAATAGTCAGAATGTGCGGTAACGCGGAAGTCAACGTACCTGCCGGAATACTGCCCGTAGGCAATGGAACCATCGTACTTGAAGCAGGACACGCTGTCTATTACCGGTGCGGGATAAACTGTAATCCAGTCACTGTCGAAGCTGCCCCTGTCGCCGGCGTCAATATGAAGCCTGTACTTCTTGTCCTGGCTGATTTCAGAGGTGTCGAAGTTCAGTTTTGCAGTGTTGGAGGGGGTATAAAGAGAACTGCTATGAGAAGAGGAAAAGTCATCCCATGAAGAATAGGGATTGTCAGGAACGCCCTGAATGCGGCTTCCATCCTCGGACTCAATATAACCGCTTGCGGTTATTCCGCCGCTCTCAGTATTCTCTTTTCCGTCCAGGCGGGATGCCAGGGCGATGGATATGCTTGACGAACTGCCTGCAAGGATCTGTCCGTCTATAATTACAATATCGGTGTCGCTGGGAATATCGGCCTTGAATTCATAGGTGCACGATACTGCCATGACAGTCAGGCAAATGATGCTTAAATATTTGAATGTCAGCCGTTTCATCAGAACTTGATATTAATGTTAATGTAGGGGATCTGGGATGCAAAGACAGATACTTTGTAGCCCTTAGGAAGCTCGCTGTGAGCCATGGTGTAATAGACGGAGTATGCGTTCTTGCGTCCCGTAACGTTGTACACGCCCACAGTGAAGGACAGGTGCAGCAGATTCTTCAGGTAGTGGCTTGGCTCTATGTTCATTGCCAGGTCAAGACGGAAGTAATCCGGGATGCGGTATGCATTCCTGTCAGAGAAGGCCAGATATCTGCGGCCTCCTGATATGAAGGTTGCTACCGGCACGGTGATAGGCCTTCCGGTAGAGTAGTCGATATTGGCGGAGAGGCTGTACCTGTGGGTGAATTTGTAGTTTCCGGCAAGCTTGAAGTTGTGCGGCTTGTCGTGGGGAGCCTTGTACCATCGGCCTCCGTTGATCAGGCTGGCTGCTTGTTTGTCGACCTGCTGCATGAAGGCCCTTGAATAGGTGTACGATGCCCATCCGTTCAGCTTTCCTGAAGACTTGCGAACCATGAGCTCTGCTCCGTAAGAGCGGCTGCGGGTGCGGATCAGGTCGTCGTCCAGTTCAGGATTCATGATCAGCTGAGCACCTGACCTGTAGTCAAGAGTATTGTTGCTGCGTTTGTAATAGCCTTCTACTGAAACGTCTATACCGCTGTCCGATGTCCAGTACAGACCGCCTGCGGCCTGATAACCGTCCTGAGGCTTAATCTTTTCATTGGCCAGCGTCCAGGCATCCATCGGTGAAATGGTAGATGTGTTGGATATCATGTGGATGTTCTGGCGCATGCTGCTGATGCCCAACTTCGCGGACAGGTTGCCCTGGAAGGAGTATTTTGCCGATGCCCTGAATTCAGGGGCGAAGCGTATGGGAGCGCCGTCACGGCTCTTGTACAGGCCGAGCCTTACGCCGCCTTCCAGCGCCCATTTGTCGTTGAGCGTCCAGCTGTCACCAAAGTATACGGCACCTTCAAGAGCGCTGATCCTATCCAGTTTCCTGGCCTCTATCAGCGAATTGACTCCGTCAGGAGCAATGGTTCCGGGCTGAAGATTGTAGTACTGGGCGTTAAGGCCGAAGCTCATAGTATGGGACTCGTTGTACAGATGTTTGAACTTAAGCTTCAGGAATTCCTGCTGGATGCCGTTCTTGTAAACGTAACCGTCCGGAGTGCCTTTTTCGTGGCCGTTCACCTTGCTTTCGTAGGAATCGAAGCCGCCCACAATCTCCATGGTTGTCTTCACTGACAGCAGGCTGCGCAGTTTTGCGGAAAGGTTAAGGTTGCTGTACGCAAATGTGGTATCGTTGCTGAAAGAAAATTTGTCCCTTGACCAATATCCGTTGATGTAAAGGGTGTTGGTGGCGTTTATCCTATGGCTGATGCCGGCGTTGATGTCCATGAACGAGGTTTTGCCGTCGTGGTAGTGGCTCTCGTCCGGAATAAGCTTCATAAGATAATTGGAGTAGGTGGTTCGGCCACCCAGGACGAAGGATGTCTTTTCTCCAATGGGGCCGTCAAGCTCTACGCGGCTGGTCAGTACACCGATGCCAAGGGAGCCCTCTATCTTTTTCTTGTTTCCTTCGCGGGTATGGATGTCCAGCACGGAAGAGATTCGGCCGCCGAATTCGGCAGGAATCGAGCTCTTGTACAGCTCGGCGTGCGAAATGACATCGGAGTTGAAGGCAGAGAAAAGGCCGAACAAGTGGTTCGGATTGTAAACGGTTCCGTCGTTCAGGAGGATAAGGTTCTGGTCTACGGAGCCGCCGCGCACATTGAAGCCGGAAGAGGCCTCGCCGACGGACTGGACGCCCGGCAGGGCCAGCACGGCCTTGATGATATCGCCCTCGCCAAAGGCGGTAGGTATCTTTTTGATGCGCTCAATTTGGATTTTTTCAAGTCCCAGGCGCGCTGTCCTGTGGTTTGCCACGGACTCTGCGCTGACTGATGCGGCCTTAAGCGTAGTTACCTTTTCCTTCATGGTGACATCCAGACCGCCTTCTTCGTAAATGATAATGTCCAGATTGATGTCCTCCATTGGGTAGCCGCTGAAGTTAAGGGTGTTGCGGCCTGTCGGCAGGTACAGCTTCCAGAAGCCGTAGGCGTCCGTAAGCGTGTAGGTGCTGGTATTGCCGTCGTAAACGGATATTCCCACAAGAGGTTCTCCGCTTGAAGCATCCTTGACATAACCGTGAATAGTGGCCTTGCGCCCATTTTTGTAGTTGCGCTCCTGGCCAATCTCGTAGGTCTTGTTCTGGTAAACCGCAGCCTGGCTTTCTTGCTGTACGCCGCTTTCTTTTACAGGCTTGCTGTCTGCCATGAACCAGGTGCCGGGAATCGAAGGCGATACGCTGCGGCCCCTTACTACAAAGAGGATTCCGTTGTATTCAGAGATGGTGTAGCCGCCTTCGCGCAGTTTGCCAAGGGCTTTTTCTGCAAAGTCCTCTTTACTGGCGTCAAGGCTGTAGAAACTATCGTCTTTCTCTGCTCCGGCAATGTGAATTCGGTTTCCGCTGACTGCACGTATCACTTTTACAAGCGAGTCTGCAGAAACCATCCTTACGGACAGTTCATTCTGCGCAAAGGCGCCGAAGGCTGCCGCAAGAAGCAATGCAGTTGTTACAATCAGCTTTTTCATTTTTGATCTTCTATTGATTTCATTACAGCTTTGCACCAAATATCAAGAGGAAGGTCGTCCCAGTGTCTTTCCTTGATCAGGCGCTTGATTGCCTTCTTCTGGGCCGGATACTTGTTTATGATAAAACTCTTCTTTTTAAAGCGCTCGACCTTGCCCTTGGCGTCCTTGTACCAGAAAGACTCGCGGTGTTCAAAGAAGGTGAATATCTTGTTGTTGTAGTTCGGGTCTTCGTAGCCAATCCTGTAGTAGCCGTTGATCTCAACGGATTCCCTCAGTGCCTTTGTAACCTGCTTGTAAACGCAGGCATCCCCATCGTACACAACTTCGTAGAAGCCGGCGGGCACATTGTCGTAGCCCATCGCCCTAAGGTTCACATATTTGGCCTTGCCCATGGTGAACCATTCCACAAGGTCGCGGTCCAGCTCCCAAATCTGGATCCTGTTAGCATATCTAACATACAGGGCCTGCCTGTAGGCATCGATATTCAGATTGATGTTGTCGTACGTTTTGCCGCCAAAGCAAACGCTGCCGGTGCGGAAACCCTTGTTGTCGATATAGAATGTTCCGTTAAAGCGGAAAGGGTAGTCCGGCATCAGTTTACCCCTGAACAGCGGCAAATCCCAACCTGCAACTTTCTGGTAGCCGTCAACCTCTGCCCGCTCCTGCCCGCTTGCGGCCGTGGGGCGCAGCAATGCAAAAAAAGCCAGAAGAATAACGGCGGACTTGAATTTGATCATATATTAAAGATAAGTTATTTCCATGTCGTAGCTCCACTGGGGGAAGTAAACGTTGCCGCCTTCCCACTCTACTTCTCCGCGCTGGAAGTCAACTGTCTCGCTTCGCGGGTAAGTCTTTGCCGGGAACAGATCCATGCCGAAGTCCTGGTTTACCACCATCCTGTAAGAGTCGATGCCTCCAAGGAAGAAGTAGTCGGCCTCCGGGTAAGCCTTAAGGTATTCGGGCGTTGCGTAAGGCGGCCGGCCGAAGCTCTGGTCAACCGGAACCCAGCCTACACCCTGGAAGTAAAGCTCTGCCCAGTCGTGCATGTTCCAGGCACCGGGGTGCATCATGAAACCGCTCTGGAAGTGTCCGGGTATGCCTTTGTAACGGCACATGGTAAGGAAGGTCAGGGTAACCTGGCCGCAGTCACCGTGCCCGTTTGCCAGCACGTATTCGGGAATGTTGTCCAAGGTTGAGTATTCGCGCGCCGATGCCCAGGGGAAGTTTCCGTCAATCCAGGTGAAGATGGCTTTTGCCTGAAGGTATGGATTGTCGATGCCGGCCGTAAGGGAGTCGGCAATCTCTTTCAGGCGTGGAGTAAATATAATGTGCTTTTCACGCTCTGCGGTGTAAGTCTTGTACAGGGCTGTTGTTTTGTCATACGGCTGAACCCTGTCCTCCAGGTTACGGAAGTACTCTCCGTAGCTGGTGAATTCAAACTCTTCCGTAAATGTGACGGGCTGGCCCTTGACTGCCGGAATCTCCATGTACAGCGTGCTGTGGCTGTAATTTTCCGGGGCGAACTTAATCAGTTCGGAATCTGTAGTCTCAGTAAAGAAGAGATGGTCCGATGCCGCTTTTGCCGTGGCCCTAATGAACTTGACATCCTTCTGGCGGTCGACGTCGGCCCTGGGATAGGGAAGCCAGCAGCGTACGGTCTTGCCGTCCGGTACTGCATCCGCATCCACCACAAGGGTGTATTTCACCCTCATGCGTTTAGGCGCGGCGATGGTGGCCTGTCCGTCACGGTCGGCGGTAGCCAGGATTTCCGGCAGGTTCTCTGCATCCACAACATATTCGCCGCTGAGGCCGGTGTTTTCGCCACCCTTGATGGCCTTGCACTGCTTGTCTATCCTGAATAGGTTGGGGGCGGCATTGCGGAAGTACATTGTCTTGCCGTCAATCTGCATGGATTCCAGTTTTCCTGAAGCAGTCCATGCGTCAATCTGCGCATCGGTTACATCAGGGATGTATTTTGTTATATATTCCTTAACTTCTTCGCGGGTGCGGCAGAAGTCTACGCCGAGCCTGTACTGGAGGTCAGCCTCCCATGAATACTTGTTATGGCCGCAGGAGACTGCGGCCATAAACATAAGTATTAGTGCCTTCTTCATACTGAATAAACACATGAATATTTGAAATACGTCTCTAAAGAAGTTGCAAGCCAAGACCGGGAGCGTCAGAAAGTGTAATCCTGCCTTTTTCTACAACCATGCCTTTGAAACGGTCGTTGGCAATGAGCAGGTTTCCGTCAAGGTCTGCAAAATCTACTACAGGGGAAATCTGTGCTGCTGCAGTAACTGCGCAAGAGGTTTCTGTCATACAGCCAACCATTACCTGCATGCCTTCTGCGCGGGCGTAGTTGGCCATCTTCCAGGCTTCGCGCATACCAGTACATTTCATGAGTTTAATGTTGATGCCGTGGTAAGCACCTTTGATTCTGGGAATATCCTTGAGTCTCTGGATGGCCTCGTCAGCATAGATGGGCAGCGGGCTGCGCTCCTTGAGCCATGCGGTCTCGTCCAGCATCTCCTTGGGCATAGGCTGCTCTACCATTACGATGCCGTGCTCCTTGAACCAGAAGATCTCGTCCAGAGCCTTCTGTTTGTCTTTCCAACCCTGGTTTGCATCGACTGCGATGGGGAGGTCGGTCACCTTGCGGATGGTTTCAATCATCTCGTAGTCGTTGTCAAGACCAACCTTTACCTTAAGTATATTGAATTTGTCTGCGCATTCCTTTGTCTTTTCAAGCACAACCTCGGGGGTGTCGATTCCGATGGTGAAGGTTGTGTTGGGTGCCTTTGCTGCGTTGAGGCCCCAAATCTTCCACCACGGCAGGCCGATGAGCTGGCCTACAAGGTCGTGAAGGGCAATGTCGACGGCTGCTTTTGCTGCTCCGTCACCCTCTGACAGGCTGTCTACATATGTAAGGATGTCGTCAATCTGGAAGGGGTCGCTGAACTGCTCCAGATCTACCTTTGCAAGGAAGTTTTCTACGCTTTCGTAGGTCTGGCCAAGATAAGGGGGCATTGAGGCCTCGCCGTAACCGGTGTATCCGTCGTATTCGATTTTAACCTGGATGTCCGGGGTGGTGGTGCGGGAATATGAAGCAACTGTGAAAACGTGGGCGAGCTTAAGCTCGTAGCGCTCCCAGCTGAGTTTCATCCTGGCTATACCGCCAACCTTGTAGGCGCGGGGTTTGTTTTCTTCTTTTTTACCGCAGGCGGCTGCAGTGCCCATAACGGCTGCTCCGGCTGTTGCCAGTGCTGCTGTCCTAAGAAAGTCTCTCCTTTGCATATATAAGTTAGTGTTAAGTTGTTTCCAGTCCCCAAAATTATAAAAAACGTTACATATTTCATAGATTTTTGAGAGATTTTTTTCTAAAAATCATGTTATGCTTTGATTTTAAAGGAATTGTGTCTATATTTGCAGGCTTTTTGGCTCCTAATGGGGCAAAAGCACAAGGTATAATGTTAAACAACTAGTTTTTAATTAATTAAACACTATGTCAGAAGAAATCAAAAAGGCGCAGCTTAACGCTTCCGTAGCTCCCGAGGCATTTGACTGGGATGCGTTCGAAAGTGGCGCAGACCTCTACGGTGCAGAAGATAAGGCTGCAATTGAGGCCGCTTACAATCAGACTCTTTCCAAGGTCGTAGAGAACGACGTTGTAGAGGGTGTAGTTACCGCTATCTCCAAGAGAGAGGTTATCGTTAACATCGGTTACAAGAGCGAGGGTGTAATCCCCGCTCCTGAGTTCCGTTACAATCCTGACCTCAAAGTAGGTGATAAGGTAGAAGTTTACGTAGAGTCTGCAGAGGACCGCAAAGGTCAGCTGCTTCTTTCTCACAAGAAGGCACGCCAGCTCCGTTCTTGGGATATGGTTAACGCTGCCTTCGATAATGGCGAGATCGTTAAGGGTTATGTTAAGACCCGCACCAAGGGTGGTATGATCGTAGATGTATTCGGCATCGAGGCCTTCCTCCCCGGTAGCCAGATTGACATCAAGCCTATCCGTGACTACGACGTATTCGTAGACCAGACCATGGACTTCAAGATCGTTAAGATCAACCAGGAGTTCCGCAATGTAGTTGTTTCTCACAAGGCTCTCCTTGAGGCTGAGCTCGAGAAGCAGAAGAGCGAGATCATCAGCAAGCTTGAAAAGGGCCAGATCCTTGAGGGTACCGTTAAAAATATCACCAACTACGGTGTATTCGTTGACCTCGGTGGCGTTGACGGTCTCATCCACATCACAGACCTTTCTTGGGGCCGTATCAACAACCCTGAGGAGATCGTTTCTCTTGATGAAAAGATTAAGGTTGTTGTTCTTGATTTCAACGAGCAGCAGAAGCGCATCGCTCTTGGTCTCAAGCAGCTTACCGCTCATCCTTGGGACGCTCTTGATCCCAATCTTAAGGTTGGTGACAAGGTTAAGGGTAAGGTTGTTCTCATCGCTGACTATGGCGCATTCGTAGAGATTATGCCCGGCGTTGAGGGTCTCATCCACGTTTCTGAAATGAGCTGGAGCCCCCGTCTCCGCATCGCCCAGGACTTCCTTAAGGTTGGCGACGAGGTAGAGGCACAGGTACTCTCACTCGACCGCGAGGCTCGCAAGATGTCTCTTGGTCTGAAGCAGCTTGTAGAGAACCCTTGGGAGAACATCCGTGAGCGTTATCCCGTTGGCAGCAAGCAGACTGCAACCGTACGTAATATCACCACCTTCGGTGTATTCGCAGAGCTCGAGGACGGTATCGAGGGTCTTGTTCACATCAGCGACCTTAGCTGGGACAAGATCAAGCATCCTTCAGAGATGGTACAGCCCGGTGACAAGATCGAGGTTGTTATCCTTGACTTCGACGAGGCTAACCATAAGCTCAGCCTTGGCCACAAGCAGCTTCTCCCTAACCCTTGGGATCAGCTCGAGGCTAAATATCCTGTCGGCACCACTGTAGAGGGCAAGGTTGCTTCTACTACAGACAAGGGCGCTACCGTTGTCCTTGAGGACGGCACCGAGTGCTTCTGCTTCAGCCGTGACCTCGTTAAGGAGGATGGCAAGACCGCAGTTGTAGGCGAGACTCTTCCTTTCAAGGTTGTAGAGCTCCGTCGCAGCACCCGCAGGGTTCTTCTTAGCCACACCCGCACTTATGCAGAGGTTAAGGCAGAGAAAGCAGCCGCTGAGGCCGACACCACCAAGAAGGCAGTTAAGAAGGTTAACAGCAACGTAGAGAAGACCACCCTCGGTGATATCTCTGAGCTCGCAGCCCTCAAGAACAAGCTGGAGAAAGGTGAGTAAAGACTTTCAAGTTAGGATGATGGGCACGGCTTCGGCCATGCCCGTCTCCGGCAAATATCAGAGCGCCCAGGTACTTTGCGTACACGGGCGCTATTTTCTGATAGATTGCGGCGAGGGCGTGCAGCAGCAGATGACTGTCCTCAAAGTTCCTATGATGAAGATTGATTCCATCTTCATCTCTCACATCCATGGAGATCATGTGTTCGGTCTCTTTGGCCTGCTTTCTACCCTTGGCATGAAAGGCAGGACTGCTGCAATGAACATTTACGGTCCTGTGAACCTGGGGCCTATAATCAAGTTCTTCCTTTCTTATTATGGGGATGGGCTTGCTTATGAAATTAGGTTCGTTCCTTTGAAGGGTTCCGCTCCCGAGGTCATCTACGATACCAAGAATCTGGAGGTTGTGGCTCTGCCGCTTAATCATGGCATCGAGACTTATGGCTACATTTTCCGTGAGAAGGAGCCTATGCTCAATGTGCACAAGTGGGCGGTTGAGGCCTTTGGGTTAAGCCTTACAGAGATTGGGGCGCTCAAGAGGGGAGAGGATATTTCCCGTGCCGATGGTACCGTTCTTACTGCAGAGCGTTGTGCTTACAAGCCGTTCGAGCCGGCTGCCTATGCTTACATCAGCGATACGGCTCCGTTCCCGGAGCTGGCTGCATGGTTGAAGGGTGTTACTACCCTTTATCATGAGGCTACTTATCTTTCAGGTCTTGAGGATCAGGCTGCCAAGAGGCATCATTCTACTACTTTGCAGGCTGCTTCTGTGGCTCGTGATGCGGGTGTCAGCCGTCTTATCATCGGCCATTATTCTTCACGTGAGAAGGATATCGCCCTGTACCAGGCTGAATGCCGAACCATCTTCCCTGAAACCTTCGCCGCTACCGACGGCGATTCCTTTGAAATCTAGATACGAGATACCTTTACGATACCTTTAAGGTTTTTGATTTGGGAGATTACCTTGTCGAGTTCTGAGCCTGAAGGGACAGAGAGCTTTAAGGTAATGTAGTATAGACCTTCACGGGGATTCTCTGTCATGTTGAAAGAACGTAGGGAAGTCTTGAAGGAATCTACAATAGCCATAATCTGGCCTGTAACACCGGATTCAGTAGCAGAAACAATCTTCAGGGAAACCTGGAAGCCGCTGCCGGACGGAGTATCAGTCCAGCGAACGCGCTGGATACGGTAAGGGTACATCTCCATGAGCCTGGCGGCGTTAGGGCAGGACATACGGTGAATCTTGATGCCGGCGTCCCTGGTAACAAAACCAAAAACATCGTCCCCGAAGACGGGATTGCAGCACTTGGCCATCTTGTAGTCAAGGCCCTTCAGGCCCTGGGCATTAATGACCAGAATGTCGTCAGAACCGGATGTGGCCGTCCACTGTTCCTTTTTCTCCTTGCCTGTTTCCTGGGGCTGGTCGTTACCCCATTCCTGGATGAAGGTCTTGACAACGTTTACGTCCAAAGAGCCGTCGCCAATTGCGGCAAACATCTCTTTTACAGACGGATAGCGGTGCTTCTTCATGAATTCCCCGCGCATCTCGTCCGTAAAGTCCAGCTTCCAGTTCTTGAGGCGTCGCTCCAGCAGTTCTTTGCCGTCGGCGGACAGCTTGTATTCCTGATCCTTCAGTACCTGGCGTATTTTGCTGCGTGCCTTGGAGGTTACGACAAAGTTGAGCCAGTCTGCTGACGGCTTGCTGTTCTTGTTGGTCAGGATCTCCACTATGTCTCCGGTGTGCAGCTTCTCGCGGATGCTCACAGGCTTGCCGCCAATTAGGGCTCCGGTGCACTTTACACCCACGTTGGAGTGGATGTTGAAGGCGAAGTCAAGCACTGTCGAGCCTGCTGAAAGGATGCGGAGCTCGCCGGTAGGCGTGAATACGAATATCTCGCCGGGAGGCGGGGAGGGGAGGTCGTCCGGCTTGGTGGTGTGCGGATGCTCAAGTGCGTAGCGCACGGACGTCAGCCAGCGGTCCATTGTCTTTTCGTGGCTGATGCCCTTGTAAGACCAGTGTGCGGCATCTCCGTTCTCTGCGATGTCGTCCATCCTCTTGGAACGGATCTGAACCTCTACATAGGCGCCTTCCTTATTCTTTACGGTAATGTGCAGGCACTCGTAGCCGTTATCCTTTGGCTTTGTAAGCCAGTCGCGTAGGCGCTTGGTGTCCGGTTCGTACTCTTCTGTCACATAAGAATATACGTCCCAGCAAAGCTTGAGCTCTTTTTCGCGGACCGGTTCGCAGTCAATTATGAAGCGGATGGCAAAGACGTCGTACACGCCTTCGAAGGGCACTTTCTGCTTCTGCATCTTCTTAAAGATGGACCAGGCAGTCTTGGTGCGGATCTTAAGCTTGTATGAAATGCCGGCATCGGACAGCTTGCGTTTAAGCGGCTCAATGAATTCGGCGGTCAGTTTTTCACGGTCGCCTTCAGTTGCCTTAAGCTTATTGTTGATGGTGCGATACTCTTCCGGGTAAACATGGCGGAAGTAAATATCCTCCAGCTCGCTCTTAATATTGTAAAGGCCTAGCTGGTGGGCAAGGGGAATGTACAGCATCAGGGTCTCAAGGCACTTTCGCTCGCGTACGCCCTTGGGCATGCTGGACAGGTTTCGCATTATTTCAAGCCTGTCGGCAATCTTTATTACGGTAACGCGGGGGTCGGTGGAATACTGGACGATGAGGCGTTTGTAGTTCTCTGCTTCAAGTCTGGTATCCTTGGGATTGATGGTGGAAATCTTGTCCAGGCCATCAACAATCTGCATTACTTCCTGCGGGAAGCCTGCGATAGAGGCCCTGGCGGAAGGGTTCATCCTGGCGGCCTCGTGCAGGAAGACGGCTGCAACGCAAACCGGTTGCAGGCCAATTTCTGCATCGACTATACGGGCTACGCCAAGCGGGTGCTCCAGGAAGGGGGCTCCGCTGTCCCTTTTCTTGTCTGCAAGGGCCTGTTCTGCTATATCATAAGCCTTCTGGACAAGGATAAGCTCCTCGCCCTCAAGGTGTGGAAATAATTCTTTTACGTTTTTCACGGCTGGTTTCTACTACAATTATTTTGCCGCTAAGGCAGCTTTCTGACGTATTGTAAGCGCTCTTTGGAACTCCCGTGCATTTTTAAGGTGCTCTGTATAAGTAGATGCAAAGTTGTGGGAGCCATTAAAATTGGAATTGGCGCAGAAATACAGGTAGCCCTGTGAGGTATCCGGGTTCAACACTGCTTCAAGACAGGCCTTGGTAGGAACGCAGATGGGTGCCGGCGGCAGGCCCGAATTCATGTATGTATTGAACGGCGAATCTACAAGCAGGTGGCTTCTGAATATCCTGTTAAGCTGGTAGTCGTAGCAGTATGCAATAGTAGGGTCTGCCTGCAACTTCATGCCAATCCTCATCCTGTTCAGATAAACGCCGGCTATCTTTGGCATTTCCGGTTCGTAGTTGGTCTCTCCCTTGACGATGGAAGCAAGTATTGAAACTTCTTCCTGTGTCAGGCCCTGCAGGCGGGCTTTTTCTTTATTTTCTTCTGTCCAAAAGGCATCATAAGCCTTTTTCTGACGGGCCAGGATCTCCGGCATCGTCTCTGTCCAAAGGACTTCGTAGGTGTCCGGAATAAAGAGGGAAAAGACATTGTCCTTGGTGAAGCCCAGGCCGGCCAGCAGTGCGGAATCGCGCAGCGCCATAATTACGTCCAGCGAGTCCAGCATCAGTTGTGCCGATATCTTTCTGGCTATGCCTCCCTGCTGGCGCATTGTGCCGGATAGTACCAACTTGACCGGAGTCTGCCAGCCATGCGAAAGCATTCGGGCTACGTATGTTGATGTCTGCCCGGGTTCTACAAAATAGTGTCCGGGCTTGATTGCCGATCCTGCCGCTTCTTCTGCCACGCAGCGGCGCAGGCTGGCTTCCCATTTAACGTCGCAGCTGTCTATTATGTATTGTGTCACAGATTCCCAGCTGGCGTCCTTGTCTACAAAAAGCTCTGCCCGCCGGCCAAAGTTGTCGGCCTTGCGGTCATAGACCTTTTTTCCTACAAACCACCCTGCCACCAGCAGCGCTGCAAACACGCTGCCGGCAATGCCCAGAACTATCTTTTTCTTCTTTGTCATATCCTAATACAAAACCCTGTTCTTTACACCTTTACCGCGAAGTATCAGCTCGTCTCCCTCTTTGGTTACATAGTCCTCCGGGAGCTTGTTTTTCTTAAGCAGGGCTGAAAGCTTGATTGCAAAGCGCTGGGATATATCCCGCAGGCTTTCTCCGTCCTTTTCTACGATATACTTTTCCAGGTCTTTCTGGGTGTTGTTCTTCTTTGCCTGTACATATACTATGGTTCCGGGCAGAAGCGGTTCAGCCGCCTTAAGGTCATTGAACTTTAGTATTTCCTTTTTGAAGAGGTCATACTGGCGGGCGATGTCGGCGTAAGTTTCACCTTCTACGGAATATACAAACGGCACGCCGTTCTTGGAGTACATCTTCCTTGTCAGTGAGAAACTGAAGGTCTCCCTGCCGCTGGGCTCATAAACTTTTGGCTCTTCTATGGTAAGAGGGGATGGCGGTACGCTTTCTCCGGTGTCATAGACATAAAGCTGATAGTCTTCTATAACCTTGATTAGCTTGTTCGCATAGGCAGGGTCGGTGGCGTAACCGGCCTTCTTCAGACCGCGTGCCCAGCCCTTGTAGTCGGTAGGCTCAAGGTCGAAGAGGAATTTGTACCTGTCCCAGTAGCGTAGGAAGTCAGAGTGGTCGCGGAAGGACTCTTCTGCATGCTTGTAAACGCGGAAGCATTCGTTCCTGCGGTCGTCATCCACCTTCATGGTCTTGCCTGTCCAGCCGTGGCATTTAATTCCAAAGTGGTTGTTGCCTTCTGATGCCAGTTCTGACAGTCCCGCGCGGGATTCAAGCAGGCCCTGGGCCAGGGTGATGCTGGCCGGAACGCCGCTGCGGTGCATTTCCTGAACGGCCAGGTCCTTGTATTTTGCTATGTATTTCTGCTGGGGGGTATCGCCCGTAGTTGCAGCCCCAAGGCCAATCATGGCCATAAGACTTATGCAAAAGGCGGATATATGCTTCCTTACATTCATATCAAAAAGCCAATTTTGTCAAAGATAACTAATCTTTCCAAACTTTCAAATATTGTTGCAGGGCCCACATTTCGTCGCGGAAGGCGGCGGCAGCGCTGAAGTCAAGGTCAGCGGCGGCCTTCTGCATCTTGCGCTTGGCCTCCTCTACAGCCTTCTCTACCTGCGGCCTGGTCATAGAGCGGATGACCGGATCCTGAAGCACGGCGGCAAGATCTGCCTTGATGTGTCCGCCCTCGTAGGCCGTGTTGGACTCGCGCTTTGAATCCACTCCAAGTCCCACAGTAATACGGCCCTTGCCAAGTTCTGACGGATTGGGAATGTAGGTAGGGTCGTCGTAAGAATTCGCGGCAGTGACGCGCCCGCCGCCAAGCTCACCAATCAAGGCGTTGTGCTTGGTCTCTACCTGCTTAGGCGTAATATTGTGAAGCTTGTTATATTCTATCTGCTTGGTCCTGCGGCGATTGGTCTCGTATATGGTCTCCTGCATGGATCCCGTAATGGTGTCAGCGTACATGATAACCAGGCCGTGGACGTTACGCGCAGCGCGACCTGCCGTCTGCGTAAGCGCGCGGCCGCTTCGCAGGAAGCCCTCTTTGTCAGCGTCCAGGATTGCTACAAGTGATACTGAAGGAATATCCAGGCCCTCGCGCAGCAGGTTGACGCCCACAAGGACATCGAACAAGCCGTTCTTGAAATCCTCTATGATTTCTACACGCTCGGCAGTATCGACATCGGAATGAATGTAGCGGCAGCGCACGCCTACGTGGGTGAAATATGCCTCCAGCTCCTCTGCCATGCGCTTGGTCAGGGTTGTCACCAGCACACGCTCGTCCACCTCTGCACGTTTGCGAATCTCTTCCAAAAGGTCGTCCACCTGATTCTTGATTGGCCTTACCTCGATAGGGGGGTCCAGCAGTCCGGTAGGGCGTACCACCTGCTCTACCATCAGACCCTCTGACTTCTCCAGTTCATAATCTGCCGGGGTGGCGCTAACGTAGACGGTCTGGCCGGTGATGGACTCGAACTCGTCAAAGGTCAGCGGCCTGTTGTCCGCGGCTGCGGGAAGGCGGAAGCCGTACTCTACCAGCACGCTTTTGCGGGAATGGTCTCCGCCGTACATGGCACGGATTTGCGGCAGGGTGACGTGGCTCTCATCTATGAAGGTTATGAAATCGTCAGGGAAATAGTCTATAAGGCAGAAAGGCCTCTGGCCCGGCTTGCGGCCGTCAAGGTAGCGGGAATAGTTCTCGATCCCCGGGCAGTAGCCCATTTCCTTAATCATCTCAAGGTCGTACTCAACCCTTTGCTTAAGGCGCTTGGCCTCCAGGCCTTTGCCTATGCTCTGGAAGTATTCCACCTGTTGAATAAGGTCGTCCTGGATCTGGAGGATGGCCCGGTTAGCCTGCTCGCGTGTGGTAACAAAGTTCTTGGCGGGGTAGATGGGGACCTCGGCCAAATGCTCGTATGTTGCGCCCGTAACAGGGTCAATCAGGGAAATATCTTCTACTTCGTCGCCGAAGAACTCAATGCGTACGGCCTCGTCCGCTCCGCCCAGGAATACATCTACTATATCTCCGCGCACGCGAAAGGTGCCGCGCTTGAAGTCGGTCTCAGTACGGCTGTACAAACCCTCAACCAAAAGATACAGCAGGCCGGTCAGGCTGCGCTTCTCTCCTTTACGCACCACCACCGTCTGGGTGTGGAAGTCTTCCGGATTGCCTATGCCGTACAGGCACGACACGCTGGAAATGACAATTACATCCCTGCGGCCGGACATCAGTGCCGATGCCGCACTAAGGCGCAGTTTGTCTATCTGCTCATTGATGCTAAGGTCCTTTTCTATATAGGTATCGGTACTTGGAATGTATGCCTCCGGCTGATAATAATCATAATAGGAGACAAAGTACTCTACGGCATTGTCCGGGAAAAAGGCCTTGAATTCTCCGTAAAGCTGGGCGGCCAGGGTCTTGTTATGACTCAGGATCAGGGCGGGACGTTGCAGTTTTTCAATCACATTGGCCATGGTGAAGGTCTTGCCGGAACCCGTAACGCCAAGCAGGGTTACTGCGTTGGCGCCCTCTTTAAGGGCTTCGCAAAGGCCTTTGATGGCTGTGGGCTGGTCTCCGGAAGGGGAGTATGGGGCTTGAAGTTTAAACTGCATTTTCCTGTGGTGATTCTTTATTTGCAAATGTATAAAAAATGATGGATTGTTGGATTAAAATGGACACAAAAAGGGTTTCAAACTGGGTAAAATGCCGTTTTTGACCACTTAAAAGGGGAAAAAAATCAAAAAAAGTGTTGGATTAATAAAATTTTGTCTATCTTTGCACTACGTATGCTCATTAGAAGGGCGTAAAAAAGGTAAATTGACAATAATAAACTTTAAATAATTATTGCAATAAATTATGAAAGGTATCAAAACTATTCTCGGAGCTCTTGCAGTTGCAAGCCTCCTGAGCTTCTCCTTCACTGCTAATGCACAGGAGAACGGAAACCGTGACGAAAATGGAAACATTGTTCGCGGACCCTATGAAACCAACAAATTCTGGGACAACTGGTTCATTGGCGTAGGCGCTGGTGTAAACGCTACCGCTGGAAGCAGCATGAAGTTCAACATCGGTGGTCTCGCAGTAGACGCTAACATCGGTAAGTGGATCACTCCTACCGTTGGTGTACGCGCAGGTTACCGTGGTATTAAGAACGGTCTCAAACTTAAGGATGGTCTCAGGACCTCTATTAAGGACGGTGAGTGGAATCAGCACTTCTTCCATGTAGACGCTATGTGGAACATGCTCGATGCTATCGACGGTTACAAAGAGACTCGTTTCTACAAGCTTATCCCTTACGCACAGTTTGGTCTTCTTAAGCTTACCGGCAACACCAAAGACACTGAGCTTGGTGCAGGCGCAGGCCTCCTCAACACCTTCCGTCTTGGTGAGCGTGTAAACTTCTTCATCGACGTTAACTGGGTATGCGCTCGTGGTGCTATCTACAAGGTTCCTGGTAAGAAGTATGCAAACCTCCTCGCAGGTACCGCTGGTCTCGTATTCAACCTTGGCAGAACCGGTTGGGATCGTCACTCTTCAGTAACTCCCGTTGTTGTTCCGCTTCCTTTCACTCTTGACCAGTACAACGCACTCCAGGATCGCGTAAACGCTCTTGAGGCAGAGAACGCTGCTCTTAAGAACGAGATCGCTGCCCTCAAGGCTAAGACTCCTGAAGTTGTTTACAAAGACGTTGAAATCTCTACCCCTGCTACTCTCTACTTCGACAGCAACAGCGCTAAGATTTCTGTTCGTGAGAAAGCTCACCTCGATTACTACATCGAGAACGTTCTTGCAAAGACCAACAACAACATTACTGTTTACGGTAACGCTGACAAGAAGACTGGTACCGAGGCTATCAACAACAAGATCGCTGGCAAACGTGCAGAGACTGTTAAGAACTACCTCGTAAGCAAGGGTATCGATGAGGCTCGCATCAACGTTGTTAACAACGGTGCTAACGAGAACGCCTTCGATCCTTACCAGCTCAACCGCTGCGTTGTTATCAAGTAATTGTTAACACGGGATTAAATTAAAAATGGATGACCAAGTGGTCATCCATTTTTTTTATTATTTCGCTAACTGAATTTGGTCTATTATTGAGCAGACTATCTTGAAGGCCTTGCCGTCTTTTGTGTAGCGGGCTGGGGCGGTAAAGGTAACGCGGCCTTGTTTCTTCAGTTTCTCTGCTATCTGGCGTTTTTCCGGTTTCTCCGGGTTGTACACTGCTATGCAGTTGCCGCCGAACATGGTTACTATCTTCATGCAGGGGATGTCTGTTTCTCCGTCTCCAAAATATATCATCTGGGGGAAGGGGATGCGTTTTTTCTCGTCCGACGTACTTTCGTTTACGCGTTTTGAATCCCTTGAAGAGAAGATGCCTTTGTTGATCTTGAACAGGAACTGGGTCTTGGCAGTGTAATCTACTGCGATGCCCGGCCATTCGGCTTCGCCGGCTTCGTTATAAAGGAAGGTGCAGGCGAAGATGTGTTTGAATTCGTGGGCTATGGGAGTGCCTTCTATGATTTCCTTCAGGCCGGAAGAGTTGATGTAGTGTTCTATCCTGACTCCGTGGGCGGCGCCGTAGGCGTTTACTGCTTTGAACCAGGTTCTTACGCCTTCGAAGAATTCGATATGGCGGCCGAAGTTCTTGAATTCGCTGCGGCGCAGCTTGATGTCGTGGGCACGGGCTTCGTCAAACATCAGCTTCATGTATGCCAGAATGTTGCTGGCGTCCTGGCCTTTGGCGATGCTGTCACTTTTTGTCCAGAATTCTTCCGGGGTGCTGCCTATTGCCTGGATGAAGCCGAATTCCTGCATGTTGCCTGGTGACAGTGTGCCGTCGAAGTCATAAATGAGGGCTACTATAGGTTTTCTACTCATAGTCTTACATGTTATCTATCGCAAATATAATGACATTTTGTCAGTTTCCATCTTTTGGAATATATTTTGTTTTTTTTGTATGCGGCAGGTTGCCTGTAAGGTCGTGCCACCCCCGTCGTTCACCCCAAAGAAATGTTCCATTTTTTGGGGACCCCGATTACCACGCACGGAAGGGGGTCCGTCAGACAAGCCTGCCGCATACAAAGAATAAGATAAAACTAAGGATATGGCAAAGACAAACAAAGGTAAGATTGGGGTAAGTACAGAAAATATCTTCCCCGTCATCAAACAGTTTTTGTATTCAGACCACGAGATATTCCTAAGGGAACTTGTAGCCAATGCGGTAGATGCAAGCCAGAAGATGAAGGCCCTGTCAGTAAGCGGAGACTTCACCGGCGAACTTGGCGACCTTCGCGTCAGCATCGTCCTGGACGAGAAAAACAAGACACTGTCAATCTCTGACAACGGTATTGGAATGACCGCAGAAGAGGTTGACAACTACATCAACCAGATAGCATTCTCGTCCGCAGGAGAGTTTCTGGAGAAGTATAAAGACAAGATAGACAGCATTATAGGCCACTTCGGACTGGGCTTCTACTCTGCCTTCATGGTATCAGAAAAGGTTACCATCGACACCCTCAGCTGGAAGGATGGCGCAAAGGCCGTTAAATGGTCCTGCGACGGCAGTCCGGAATATGAAATGACGGACGGAGAACGCACGCAGCGCGGTACCACCGTTACCCTTTACATGGACAAGGACTCCGCAGAAGAGTACGGCCAGAAGGGCAAGATCCGCCAGCTGCTGGAGAAGTACTGCCGCTTCATGCCGGTACCTGTAGTATTTGGTAAAAAGCAGGAGTGGAAAGATGGCAAATACGTTGATACAGAAGAAGATGACATCATCAATAACGTAGCGCCTCTGTGGACCCGCCAGCCCTCTGAGCTTAAGGACGAAGACTACCTTAACTTCTACAAGGCCCTGTATCCCATGCACGAGGACCCTATGTTCTGGATCCACCTTAACGTAGATTTCCCCTTCCATCTGACCGGCATTCTTTACTTCCCCAAGATCAAGGAACGCATGGCAATTGAGAAGAACAAGATTCAGCTCTTCTGCAACCAGATGTTCGTGACCGACCACGTAGAGAACATCGTCCCGGACTTCCTTACTCTGCTGCATGGTGTGATCGACAGCCCCGATATCCCTTTGAACGTGTCCAGAAGCTATTTGCAGAGCGATGCGGCCGTAAAGAAGATATCCGGTTACATCACCAAGAAGGTGGCCGACAGGCTGGAAGAAATCTTCAAAGAGAACCGTGCCGAGCTTGAGACCAAGTGGGACAACATCAAACTGTTCATAGAGTACGGAATGCTTACCGACGAAAAGTTTGGCGAGCGCGCACTTAAATTTGCCCTTGTAAAGGATTCAGAAGGCAAATTCTTCAGCCTGGATGAATATAAAGAGGCGGTGAAGGATGCGCAGACCGACAAAGACGGCAATGTGATTATGCTTTACGCAACTGACCTTGAGTCCCAGTACTCCTTTATAAATGCTGCAAAGCAGAAGGGCTACAGCGTGCTTCATCTTGACTGCGAGCTTGACAGCCATCTTGTTAACTACCTTGAGACAAAGATAGAGAAGGTTCGCTTTGCCCGCGTCGATTCCGATGCCGTTGACCGCCTTATCGTAAAGGAAGAGCGCATCCGTCCGGAACTGTCAGAGGACGATAAAAACGACCTTTCAGAGGTCTTCAAGGCCGTTTTGCCTACCGGCAATGAATATATTGTAGAGGCCGATAACCTTGGTGCCGATGCTGCTCCGGTTCTGCTTACCCAGAACGAGTTTATGCGCAGGTACCGTGAAATGTCCGCTCTTGGCGGTGGCATGAACTTCTTTGGCAGCGCCCCGGCAAGCTACAATGTTACCGTTAATATGGAGCACCCGCTGGTTGCCAAGATCTTCGAACAGAAGAAGGCTCTGGCTGTTCCTGAGGACAAAGAGGCCCGCAAGGGTGTTATGGCAGACTTCGGCAAGGGCAGTGATCTTGTACGTCTTGTTTCTGATCTGGCACTGCTGTCCAACGGCATGCTTAAGGGTCAGGACCTGTCCGACTTCCTTGGCCGCTGCAGCAAGGCCCTGGGCGAAGCCTACTTGGCTTAAGGCATTGGAAATTAAAAAGATATTTGCTAAATTTGGGGATGTAGTTGTTAAACTGCGTCCCCAAATTTTTTAATAATAATTATGGAAAAGCTGAAAGCTATTACCGAACAATTTTGCATCGAGGGTAAGATTCTGGAAATCAAACCTTTAGGCAGTGGTCTGATAAACGACACCTACCTGGTGAAAACAGACTCGCAGAAAGACTATGTACTGCAAAGAATTAACAACGCCATATTTAAGGATGTGGAGCTGCTGCAGCGCAACATAGAAGCGGTGACGGATCATTTGCGCCGTAAGATGGCCGGGGAAGCGGATCTGGATCGCAAAGTCCTGAGATTCATTAAAGTAAAGGGCTCAGACAAAAGCTGGTTCAAGGCCCAGGACGACACTTATTGGAGAATCTCCGTATTCATTAAGGATGCTGTTACCGTAGATATCGTCAACCCCAAATATGCAGAATTCGCAGGCCAGGCCTTCGGCCATTTTGAGGACATGCTGGCCGATATTCCGGACAAGTTGGGAGAACCTATCCCTGACTTCCATAACATGGAGCTTCGTGCTCGTCAGCTGGACGAGGCCGTAGCGGCTGACAAGGCCGGCCGTCTGGGGCAGCCGGTAGTGCAGGAAATCCTTGCACGCCTTGCGCCCTGGCGCGAAGAAATGTGCAAGGCAGAGCGCCTCTTCCGTGAGGGTAAACTTCCTAAGCGTATCTGCCATTGTGACACCAAGGTTAACAATATGCTCTTTGACAAAGAGGGCAGGGTGCTTTGTGTCATCGACCTTGATACGGTAATGCCCAGCTTTGTATTCTCTGATTTCGGAGACTTCCTGCGCACGGCGGCTGCCACTGCCCCGGAGGATGAACCGGATCTGGCAAAAATGGACTTCAACATAGAAATCTTCAAGGCCTTTGCAAAAGGCTACGTGGCAAATGCGAAGTTCCTTACTCCCATCGAAAAGGAAAACCTGCCTTATGCGGTGCAGCTCTTCCCTTACATGCAGGCCGTCCGCTTCTTTGCAGATTACCTTAACGGCGACACCTACTACAAGATTAAGTACCCGGAGCACAATCTGGTCCGCACCTTGGCACAGATGAAACTCTTTGACTGCGTAACCGCCGCCCTCCCTGAAATGAAAGAATATATTAACAGTTTATAGCCTTATCTATATGAAAATCAAATATTTGGCCTTGATCGCGGCCGCTGTTGCCACTATCTCCTGCAACTGTAAGAATGACAAATCATTGGTTATTAAGACTGATGTTCCTGCACGTCCCGCAGGGCAGGAAAGCGTTATCGGTCTGACGGCCGAGCCTATGGATACGGTAAGAATCGGTGTTGTGGGTCTTGGAATGAGGGGAAGTGAAGCCGTCCGCCGTCTGACATACCTGCCCGGAGCAAAAATCACCGCACTTTGTGATATCGAAGCCGACAGGGCGGAAGGAGCCCGCAAATTGCTTGTAGACAAGGGCATGTACGAGCCCGTCTGCTTCAGCGGCGAACAGGAATCCTGGAAGGGCCTTTGCCAGCGAGAGGATGTAGATCTGGTTTATATCTGCACGGACTGGCTGAACCACGCTCCCATCGCACTGTATGCCATGGAGCAGGGAAAGCATGTGGCAATTGAAGTGCCGGCAGCCCTTAACCTGGAAGAAATCTGGGCCCTTATCAATACGTCCGAACGCACCCGCAAGCATTGCATGATGCTGGAGAACTGTGTTTACGACTTCTTTGAACTGAACGCCCTTGCCATGGCGCAGAGCGGCCTGTTTGGAGAAATTATCCACGCAGAAGGCTCTTACCATCATAACCTGGACCCCTTCTGGGACGAGTATTGGCACTCCTGGAGGCTTGACTACAACAGCAAGCATCGTGGAGACCTTTATCCCACGCACGGAATCGGCCCCATCTGCCAGGCACTCAACATTCATCGTGGCGACAGATTCACCACCCTGGTTGCAATGGATACGGATCCTTTCACCGGCCCCAAGAGCTACGAAGCACGCAACGGCAAACCTTGCCCCGACTTCAAGAACGGCGACGAGACCTGTACACTTATCCGCACCATCAAGGGCAAGAGCCTGCTTATAGAGCATGACGTTATGACTCCCAGGCCGTACAACCGTATGTATCAGCTGGTTGGTACCGAGGGTTATGCTGCAAAATATCCTGTCAATCAGTTCTGCCTTAAGGAAAAGCTTACTGCCGAGGCCAACGAGATTGGTCACGAGACAGTTTACAGCGGCGACAAGGCAAAGGAACTGCAGGCCGGTTACCGCTCTGTTATCCTTACACCTGAACTGGAAGAAGCTGCAAAGATGGTCGGCGGCCATGGCGGTATGGACTTCATAATGGACTATCGTCTTGTTTATTGCCTGCGCAAGGGCCTGCCTCTGGATATGGATGTTTACGACCTTGCAGAATGGTGCTGCGTAAGTGACCTGTCCCGAATCTCCATAGAAAACGGCTGCGCTCCTGTAGAGGTGCCGGATTTCACCCGCGGCGAGTGGGACAAAGTAGACGGATTCAAGTATGCATTATAATATGAAACACTTTCTCTGGCTGGCTGCCGCAGCGGTTTTGACCGCCTGCGGTGGCCATAGCCTTGGCAATGGCCTAAATCTGATAACCGAAGAAGCATTCAAGGGAGAGATAGACGGCAAAAAAGTAGGCCTCTACACCCTTGAGAATGGTGGAATTGTTGCCCAGATCACCAATTTTGGCGGCAGGGTAGTGTCTCTTTGGACCCCTGACCGCGACGGCAAGTATGAAGACGTAGTGCTGGGGCGTGACAGCCTGTGCTTCTATGAGCATCTGTTCAATGGAGAGCGTTTCCTTGGCGCAATGGTCGGCCCCGTTGCCAACCGTATAGGCAATGCCTCTTTCACGCTTGACGGCGAGGTTTATAACACCGAGCCCAACGACTTTATCGTGAACACCTTGCATGGTGGCTACAGGGGAGTGGATGTCCGCGTTTGGGATGTGGTTTCCAGGACGGACAGCACGCTTTGCCTGTCGCTCCAGTGGCGGGACGGTGATGGGGGCTTCCCTGGTAATACTGTCTATACTGTTGAATATCAGTTGCTTGCCGATGCTTCACTGAAAGTTATTATGGGCGCTCAGTCAGACAAGGATACCCCTGTCAACATGGCCCATCATCCGTTCTTCAACTTGCGCGGAGACAGCCGTACCGGCATAGAAGAATACGAGATGCAGATTGCTGCATCGTCCTACACTCCTATAAACGAGCAGTCAATCCCGACAGGGGAGATAGAGTCCGTAGAAGGTACGCCGTTTGACTTCCGCAGGGGGCATGCAATAGGGCAGTTCATAAATGAGCCCAACCAGCAGCTCCAGAACGGCAATGGCTACGACCACAACTGGTGCCTTGACAGGAAGACTGCTGACAGCCTTGAATTTGCTGTCCGCGTAACAGACCATATGACAGGCCGTTATGTAGAGGTCTTCACAGACCAGCCCGGCCTTCAGTTCTACAGCGGTAACTTCTTTAACGGTAATGATATAGGAAAGAACGGCAATCCTCTTGAATACCGCTGCGCCTTTGTACTGGAAACCCAGAAATGGCCTGATGCAGTTAACCATGAGAACTTCCCTTCAATTATACTTAAGGCTGGGGAAAAGTATTCACACACAGCTATTTACCACTTTGGCGCAGAGCCTGAATGGGCTCCTGCAGGGGACCGTATCAAGACAGCCTGGGCTGCAGATGTTACCCCGGAAAAAGTTCATGGCGAGTATCCCCGCCCCATCATGGTCAGGGACTGCGCCTGGACCAGCCTGAACGGTCTGTGGGACTATGCCATAATGCCAAGGATTGCAGAATATGGCGTGTTTCCCAAGTACGCAGACGGTCAGATCCTGGTTCCTTTCTGCCTTGAGTCCGCCCTGTCCGGCGTAGGCAAGACCTTTACCCCGGATGACGTACTTTGGTATCGCAAGACCTTTACCGCCCCGGAAGGGGAGCGTGTGCTCCTGCACTTCGGCGCAGTTGACTGGAAGTCCACCGTCTTTGTGAACGGCCAGGAAGTAGGCACCCATACCGGCGGATACACCGGCTTCAGTTATGACATCACATCCCTTCTTAAACCCGGTGAAAACGAACTTACCGTAAGGGTTGAGGATGGTACAAATAACGGCGAGCAGCCTCGTGGCAAGCAGGTGCTGAAGCCTCATGGAATATGGTATACGGCAGTTTCCGGCATTTGGCAGAGCGTCTGGCTGGAACCTGTTCCGGCAAAGCGTATCAACTCTTATTACGCCCTTGCCGATGCTTCCCTTGGCTTTGCATCCGTAACAATAGACGCCCCGGATGTTCTTAACGCCGGCGGCTATATAACCGTCAATGTGTATGAGGGCGGAGTTGGCTACAACAGCGAGTCAGATCCTATGGGAGACCTGGTTTCCAGTGCCGACTTAAAGGTTGGCGACCAGACTTTTGTCCAACTGCCCAATGCTAAACTCTGGAGCCCTGACAGCCCCTATCTCTATGCCCTTGAGCTTGTTGCTTATGACGATAAAGGCCAGCAGCTGGACAGGGTTCATGGTTATCTGGCCATGCGCACTATATCCGAGGTTGTCGATGCCAAAGGCTTCAAACGCCTTGGCCTGAACGGCAAACCGCTGTTCCAGTTCGGCCCTCTGGACCAGGGCTGGTGGCCCGACGGTCTCTATACCGCTCCTACTGACGAAGCCCTAAAGTTCGATCTTGAAAAGACTAAGGAATTTGGCTTCAACATGATTCGCAAGCATATCAAGGTAGAGCCTGAGCGCTGGTACTCCTGGTGCGACCGCCTTGGCATACTTGTATGGCAGGATATGCCTTCGCTCACCGCCAATAAGGGCGGCGGTACCAAGCCCCAGTGGGGCATGTATGCCTACGGCGAGGGTTATGACTATCCGCTTACAGAAACGGCAAAAGCCAGCTATTACAAAGAGTGGTCAGAGATTATCGCGCAGCGTAAGCTCTTCCCCAGCATAGTGGTTTGGGTGCCTTTCAACGAGGCCTGGAGCCAGTTCGATACAGAAAAAGTGGCAGCATATACCAAGTCGCGTGACAAGTCCCGCCTGGTTAACTCCGCCTCCGGAGGCAACCACAGGTTGTGCGGCGACATTCTGGACAGCCACAACTATCCGGAGCCCGTAATGAAGCTTCGCAGTGCCGGCCGTCAGATTGACGTGCTGGGAGAATACGGCGGCCTTGGCCTGCCGGTAGAAGGCCATCTTTGGCAGCCTGACAGGAACTGGGGCTACATCGGCTTCCAGACTCCGGAAGAAGTTATCGCCAAGTATGAGGAATTTGCCGCCATGCTTGCCGATACCGTGGATGAAGGCGTTTCGGCCGCGGTTTATACCCAGACAACGGACGTAGAAATAGAAGTTAACGGTCTAATGACCTACGACCGTATCCCTAAATTAGATACAGCCCGGTTGCGCAAGGCAAACCAGGCTGTAATAGAACGCTTGAAGTAATAATTTTCTAGCGCCAATCCCATGCTAAGTGGCCGGGGCAGACACCAACGTCGTACTTGGCCACTTCTTCTCCGTCTTTATCGTATCTGTAAAGGAAGGCAGGGGAGACATAATTTCCTTTGTCTGCTATATAGATATCGCCGTTAACGGGGTTGATCCAAATTCCTGAAGGTGCACCGTAGGTGTAGAACTCTTCCTCGTCGATGGGGAAGTCGCTTATTGTGCCTGTGGCAGGGTCGTACACGCAGTTGTTGTTCTCCCACTCGAAGGTAGTGTAAGAGAAGGATGTTTCAAAAATGTACAGCTTGCTGTTGTAGACGCAGGCGTAGGTGCCTCCGAAACCGAAGTTCTTGGTTACGGTCTTTGATGCGGTATCAAAAATGATAGAGGTTGCTGCAATTGAGTTGTAGTCTCCTGAAGAGTTGATGAACAGAGACTTGCCATCCGGCATTACGGTAGCGGCAGAGTATGCGTTTACAATTCCAAGGCTGACCCTTTCTGTTTCTGTAAAGCTGTCGGTATTGATGATGGAAATGCTTGAAATCTCGTTGTTTCCACCACCGGTAAAGTCGGTATGGTAGCTGCATGAATTGATTACATACAGTTTTCCGCCCAGAAGAGCAAGGCCTTCGGGCTCGTAACCGGTCTGGCAGGTTGCCACAACTTTCTTCTGTTCCAGATCTACTTTTGCTACATAGCCATCATTGGCGTATGAAGTAACGTAGGCGATGTCGCCGTCAACTGCAACCATTCGGCAGTTGGGGATCTCTACCTCTCCAAGATGCTTGCCGTCCCTGTTGCAAATCTCCAGCAGGTTGGATGAATTCACTACTACAAGCAGCCACTGGCCGTCTGCAACCACGTCATTGGCAACATCGCCAAGGCTGCCGCGGACTGTAGGGTTGATGGTCTGCCACCAGGAGTTTGTCATCTGGCTGGTAGAGAAGTCGAAGTAGCCCATGGAGGCGTTGTTCTTGCCCCACTGGCCCTCATTTACAAAGTAGAAGCCCTTGTATACGGGAGCGGCCTGGGCAATCTCTACCTTGGCCATTTCCTTTTGGCTGGACTTGTCTTTGATCGTGACATAGCCTGTCCTGCCGGTATTGTCGTTGTTGGGCTTAAGGTAAAGGGTGATGGTAGAAACCTCTATTAGTTTAGTGAACGGCTTCAGGCTCATCCATGATTCGGAAACCTCTGCGATATATTCAAAGTTTGCCTCGAAGTTGAATTCAAGATAGGTGGTGCTGGCATCTACATCTATTTTGTTGCTTCCCAGTTTGATGGTTGCGGCAGCGGCTTTCTGTTTGATTACTACCTTGTTGAGGAGTGTCTCTCCGTCATAGAAACGGATTTCTGCTCCGCGGACAGAGGTCTCTTCGTTGGCAGAAACAGCCACCGTGATGGAATTGGCGCTCTTGGCACTTATCCTGATCCATTCGCACTCTGTCTGGACAGTATAGTCCTTAACGTTGCTTTTGAAGTTGATGGTTACGGTTCCGGCAGTTGCCTCTACGTCGTAGGTGAAACTATCCGGGGTGAGCGAATGTGTCTCGTCGCTTTTGCGGCAGGCGGCAAACATTACAATTGCCGCAAGAAGTAAGAATTTTGTTAAATTTTTCATATTGTTTTAATATTCAATTGTCAGTTTTAAAAGAAGGTGCCGTCCGGGCATGGGGTAGCGGCTTACAACCTCGTAGTCCTGGTCAAGCAGATTGTTTACATCCAGTCCGATGCTGCTTTTTGCCCGTCCCGTCATAAAACTCCAGGTTACGGACAAATCCGTTGTGTACCATGGCTCCAGCATGTTTTCAGCAATGTTTGCCGAATCCCTGTACCTTTTGCCGGTATATAGCCAGCATACAGAGGCCGACAGCTTCCTGTATGAAGCAAAGGCGGCAAGGGAGCCGCTGTGCGTAGGGGAGTAGGCCAGGCGGCCTCCGTACCATGGAGACATCTTGTCCGTGCGGTCCCGCGCATCTTCGTATGTATATGTGGCCCTAAGGTCAATGGAAAGGTCTTTTTTACGGAACGATGCCGTCATTGTAGCATCGACGCCCTTAATCTTTGCAAGTCCGTAGTTGATGACAGACCAGCGGAACTGGTTGGCCGCCGGAATTGCGCATATCTTGTCCCAAACCTTTGAAAGGTAGGCGTCGGCGCCGGCTTTCAGCCGAACATTCCGGCCAAGCGGAAGGTCCAGGTCCAGCCCGGCATCGAACTGCCTTGTGTATTCAGGCTTCAGAACGCTTCTGCCGCCAATTGTGTAGTAAAGGTCGTTAAATGTTGGTGCGCGGAAGATTTCTTTATAGAAGGCCCTGAATTTCAGGTGTTTAAGGCCCTCGAAAGAAACTATAGCTGTTGGGGTAAGCTTGTGGGTGACGGATGCCTTGCCCTCGCGCTTGTCCCTTAAAGCAGTGTTAAGCAGGCTGCCGTAAATATGCCAGCCATCCAGCGGACGGACGGACAGCTGCGCGGCGGCAAGCAGGCTCAGGCGGTTGGCCTTGGAGAGGGCGTTTGAGCTGAAGGCGTTGTACCTTCCGTCAAGGGCCAGACCTGCATCTATCCGTTCGGATATTTTGTACATGCCGGCTGCGCTAAGGAAGGCGTCACTCTGCCAGTATCTGTTATCTACAGGCATTACGGCTGCATTTTTGGACGGATCCTGAACGTAGCGGCAATAGTCTCTCATGAACTTAGCCTTAAGGCGCAAGGCCAGCCTGCGGTCCGGCTTTGTCTTCCAATCTGCCTGCAAAAAGCCGGATTGGTCCCATTGCCTGTCCTTGGAACTGTACTGGTCGCTGACCCTTCTTACTACGGGCCCGGGCAAACCGCGCTCAGAGCTGAAATAGTATCCGTTAACCGTCAGCTGCCTGTATTGCAGCATCAGTTCGGTGCGCAGCGCTTTAACATCTCCGTTGCTGCGAGTAGCGGTAGTGTCGTATGCCGGTTCGTGATATGTGAAGCGATATTTTCCGTTGGTGTAAAGGTATGTCAGGTCTGCCGATGCCTTTAGCTCTTTGCCTGCGTATGTGGCCAGTACGGATGGATTGACGGTTCCGAATGCTCCCGTGCGGAAGGCTGCCTTCATGCCGGTTTTCTCCGGCACCCGGCTGTTTATGTAAACCGATGCCGCGGACGCCATATCCGACGCCGTCTGAAGCATATCGGCTTTCTGGGCCTGATAAATGCTGATGCTTTCTACGTTATCAAGGCTGAAGCGGCCAAGATCAACCTGCCCGTTCTGCGCATTGACTATCTTTATTCCGTTGTAAAATACGCCCACGTGCTGCGAGCCCAAAGACCTGACGTTCACCGTCTTAAGTCCGCCTATTCCGCCGTAATCCTTTATCTGGACGCCGGAGAACAGCCTAATTGCATCCGCTACCGATGTAGAGGGAAGGCTTTCAATAGATTTTCTGTCAAGGGTGGAAACTGCCAGCGCGGGAGGCTTCGGAACGCTGATTTGTGAGGCACGCAAAGTATCCACATCCGGGCCGCACTGGCTCAGTTGCAGAAATATGGATATTACGGCTCCTATCATCGGGTCCGGTATTTTCACCTACCTGCGTCGGTCACTTCCGCAAGCCCGGGTGGCTTGGAGAAAGCAGCGTCTTGAGCTGCTCCCGACATGTGGCAGTGCTGTCTGCGGATTGTTTGTTTAAACGGTGCAAATATAATCAAAAAATTAAGTATCTTTGTAAGACGTATATGTGAAAATTATTGCAATTATGGATAAAACAAGCTATGCATTGGGCATGAGCATCGCCCACAACCTGATGCAGTCAGGTGTTAATAAACTTGAGATTAAGGACTTCACCGCAGGCCTTGAGGCTGTGCTTAACGGCCAGGAACCTGCAGTGTCTTTCAAAGAGGCCGGTCAGCTTCTGGAAGACTACTTCAGCAACATGGAGGCAGAAAAGGCAGCCGAGGAAGCAGAAGTAGCAGAGGCAATGAAGAAGGAAGGAGAAGAATTCCTTAAAGAGAACGCAGGCAAGCCCGGCGTTATTACCCTTAAGAGCGGTCTTCAGTACAAGGTGCTCAAAGAGGGAACAGGCCGCAAGCCCGGCAAGACCTCAAAGGTTCGTTGCCACTACGAGGGTACCTTCACCAACGGTATGACCTTCGATAGCTCATACAAGAGGGGAGAGCCCGCAGTCTTTGGCGTCAACCAGGTTATTGCAGGTTGGACAGAGGCCCTTCAGCTCATGAGCGAAGGCTCCGAGTGGGAGCTTTACATCCCTTATCAGCTGGCTTACGGCGAGGCCGGTGCCCATGGCGCCATCCCTCCCTGCGCAGCTCTCGTATTCAAGGTAGAACTTATAGAGGTTCTCTAAACCCGATATGACGTTTGTAGAGGTCATAGAGGTCGTAGCCCTTGTAACCGGACTGCTGTATCTCTTTCTGGAGATTATCCAGTCCAACTGGATGTGGGTTGTAGGTATACTTACCGGCATCCCCGTAGCCGTTTCGTTCGGCATCCAGCACATCTGGGCGTCCATGGCACTCAACATCTATTATGTGATCATGTCCTTTGTGGGCATAGTCATGTGGATAAAAGCCTCCAAACAAACGTCGGAAGGTGCATATCATCTGGAACGGTTGCCTCGCAAGGTGCTTATCACAAGCCTTGTGGCAACCGTAATCGGTATTCCGGCCCTGATTATTCTGCTTCGTGTTACGCATGGGCAGGAAACGGCCCTGGATGCCGTAGCATTTGTGCTCAGCGTCATCGGTACATGGTGGCTGGCCAAATCTTACATACAGCACTGGCTGGTCTGGATAGTGGCGGATGCGGTATCTACGGTCCTGTGCATCAGCATGGATGCGTGGATGTTGGCGGCCCTTTATGCAGCATACGCCGCTTGGGCTGTTTACGGTTACTTTTTGTGGAAGAAAAAAGGAGAATATATAGCATGAAAAAGCTCATCATCGTTCTGGCAGCGGCGGTTGGTATCAGCCTGGCAGCATCGGCTCAGGAAATCAAGTACAAAGATGCAAGGGAACTGCCTCTTTATGGCAAGGCCGTAGAAGAGACGTCGGCCCGCTATACCCGCTTCCCGGCTTCTTATCAGCAGGATAGCCGCAAGGCGCTGTGGGACTTGTCCCTCAATTCCGCCGGTCTTTATATCCGCTTCCGCAGCGATGCTCCTGAGATTCATGCAAAGTGGGTGAACCGCAACTATCAGATGCCTCATATGACTGATGTGGGCATTGGCGGCCTTGACCTTTACACCCTTACTAAGGACGGATGGCGCTTCGTTGGTGCCGGCTTCAACTGGACAAAGGGCACTCACCACGAGCGCAAGATCGTCTCCCACATGAAGCCCCAGATGCGCGAGTACATGCTGTACCTGCCTCTTTACGATGGCATCGACTCTCTTTATGTCGGTGCGCCGGAGGGTTCGGTAATCGAGGCTCCTGCCGTTGCAAAACCTGCCTATGACAGGCCTGTCGTAATGTATGGCACAAGTATTTTGCAGGGTGGCTGCGCTTCTCGTCCGGGTATGGCCCATACTTCCATAATAAGCCGTAAACTGGACCGTGAGGTCATTAATCTTGGCTTCAGCGGCAATGCTCATCTTGACCCTGAGGTGGCACGCCTTATGGCTGCAGTCAAGAATCCCGCTTGCTTTGTGCTGGATTTTGTACCCAACTGCAAGGCAGAGCGTATCAACGAAAAAGGCGAGGCCTTCTTCCGCATACTGCGCGACGCTCACCCTGACGTTCCCATCGTCTTTGTAGAGAATCCTTTCTTCCCGCATGCTATTGTGGACGAGGAGACCCGCAGCAATATTAAAGAGAATAACGGAGCTCTTAAGAACCTTTATCTTAAGATGAAGAAAGAGGGTCAGAAGAAGCTCTACTACATAACAAATGACGGTATGACCGGCGATGATGGCGAATCTTTCGTGGATGGCGTCCACCTTACCGATCTTGGCATGCTTCGCTACGCAGAGCATGTCCTTCCTACCATTAAAAAGGCTATTAGATAATATATTGAATCACCGGCCCCCGGCCGGCGACTTAACCCCAAATTTTTCAGGAGCCGGTGGGGGTTGGTGATTCAATAGAAACTGGAAATCTGAAAGTACTAACAAATATTATAAAGGTTTAAAGTTTATGAAAATTATTGTAGACAGCGGTGCTACCAAAGCTCAGTGGGGCCTTGTAGCAGACGGAAAAGAAGCAGGAATGATCACCACTGCCGGCATCAACCTGGCAACCATGGATCTTGAAACCGTAGATTCCATCGTTGCAGAAGCAGCCGGTCAGATTCCCGCAGGCCACAAGATCGAGGCCGTTTACTTCTATGCCGCAGGTCTTATCACCACTCCCGGCGAGGCTGTTCCTCAGCTGGCTGAAGGCCTTGACAAGTGCTTCCGCAAGTACTTCCCCGGCGCAAAGTATGAGTACGCATCGGACCTTCTTGCAGCAGCAAGAGCCGTTTGCGGCCACTCAAAGGGTATCGCCTGCATACTTGGAACCGGTTCCAACTCCTGCCTCTTCGACGGAGAGAACATCGTCCGTAACATTCACTGCTGCGGCTTCATCCTTGGCGACGAAGGCAGCGGCGCATCCCTTGGCAAGCGCTTCATGTCAGACTTCCTGAAGGACCTCCTTCCCGACGAAGTTGCAAACGACTTTGCATCCAAGTACGAGGTTGACTATCTTACCGTTGTAAAGAATGTTTACCGCGGTACCGCTCCTTCAAAGTATCTTGGCAGCTTCGCTCCCTACATCATGAGCTGGTACGACAGGAACGAATACGTTAAGGAACTCATAGAAGACAACTTCCGCGACTTCCTTAAGAAGTTCCTGGTTCGTTACGATCCTTCCAAGACCCTGCCTATGGGTGCTATCGGCGGTTTCGCTTATGCTAACAAGGCTATCCTTGAAAAGGTTGCCGCAGAGCAGGGCGTACGCTTCGACAAGATTTACAAGACTCCCATCGAGGGCCTTATCCAGTATCACGCTTAATCCCCTGAAAAGATATGAAAGAGACTCGTACAACAGAGCAGGCTTCGCACTACGACCATCTTGAACTGATGTCCACTGCAGAAATCCTTCATGGAATGAATGCAGAGGACCGCACCGTTCCGGTAGCAGTTGCAGAGGCTATTCCCGCCATCGAAAAACTTGTAAACGGCATCGTAGAGCGCATGCGCAAGGGTGGCCGTGTATTCTATCTCGGAGCCGGCACCAGCGGCCGTCTGGGCATTGTAGATGCATCTGAGATTCCCCCGACCTACGGCGTTCCGGACAAGTTCATCGGCCTTATCGCCGGCGGCGACAAAGCTATCCGCAATGCGGTTGAGGCAGCAGAGGATGATCCCAACGGTGGTTGGCGCGACATGCAGCCCTTCAACCCCACAGTTAACGATATCGTCATCGGTATAGCAGCTTCCGGTACCACTCCTTACGTAGTCGGCACCGTTAAGAAGGCTCGCGAAGAAGGCCTCCTCACTGGCTGTATCACCTGCAACCATGGTTCACCCGTAGCCGCTGCTGCAGAGATTCCCGTAGAGGTTGTAGTCGGTCCTGAATTCGTTACCGGAAGTACCCGTATGAAGTCCGGTACCGCCCAGAAGCTTGTACTTAACATGATTTCTACTTCTGCCATGATCCTCATGGGCCACGTAAAGGGCAACAAGATGATGGATATGCAGCTTACCAACATCAAACTGGTGGGCCGCGGTACCCGCATGATCATGGAAGAGACCGGCATTACCGATGCCGAGCTTGCAAAAGACATGCTCCTTCGCTACGGCTCCGTTCGTGACGCTGTTAACGCTTACCATAAGAAGTAATGCTTAAGGAGCGCTATCCTTCAAAGCTGCTGGAAGATGCAGTAGAGGCCATTGGCACGCTTCCCGGAGTAGGGAAGCGCAGTGCCATGCGTCTTGCCCTGCATGTACTGAGGCAGCCTTCAGACAATGTTCATCATCTTGCAGATGCCCTTGTGCATCTGCGGGATGATGTTAAATATTGTCGTGAGTGCATGATGATTTCAGATTCCGACGTTTGTTCCATTTGCTCCGATACCCGCCGCGATCACAACACCATCTGTGTTGTAGAGACCGTGCGTGACGTAATGAGCATAGAGAATACCGGCCGGTACGGCGGCGTCTATCACGTGCTTGGGGGTAGCATTTCACCCATCGACGGCATCGGTCCGTCGGACCTTTCCATTGCGCCCCTAGTTGAGCGCGTCAAGGCGCTTTGCGCCTCGGTCACTCCCGGCCCTGACCCTGTCACTCCCGGCCCTGACCGGGAGTCTCCCGAAATTATTCTGGCCCTTAGCGGCGACGTAGAAGGGGAAACCACCGCCTTCTACCTTTACCGGCAACTCTCCGCCCTTCCGGTACGCATCACCACCCTGGCCCGCGGCCTCGGCTTTGGCGACGACCTTGAATACGCCGACGAAGTCACCCTCGGCCGCTCCCTCGCCGCCCGTCAACCCTTTAAGCCGTAAGTATTGTATTTAAAAAAATAATACCTATATTTGCAGGCTTGATAAGCAGTAATCCCGTATAAGTATTAACCTGACGGCGCGACTGGGTGCCGTCCTAAAGCCGGGAAAACCCGGGATAGGAGGAAGAGAAAATGATATCTATCTTCTACAGGAATGACGGAAAACTGATGGTTTCCCAGTCTGAGACGGAGCTCAACCGTCTCAATATTAACGATGTAGTCTGGATTGATCTTTTTGCCCCGGAAAGTGCAGAGAAGCACCTTACGGAAGAATTCCTTGGCGTAGAAATCCAGAGCCGCGCTACAGCGGAAGAGATTGAAAGCTCTTCCCGCTTCAAAGAAACAGACACTGCAATCTTTGCAAATACAAACTTCCTGATGCCTGGCCCTGAAGAGTACAGCATGGAACCTGTATCCTTCACACTTGTGGGCGGCGTCCTGACAACCCTGCGAGACGTGCCCCTGCGAAGCTTCACAGAACTTCAGCGCCGCATGATGGCCATGCCGCATCTCTATCCCAACGGATACTGGGTCTTCGCCAGCATCCTGGATCAGCGTGTCGACCTTGATGCCGATATGATTGAGCTAATGTCCAAGGAGATCGCCCAGTACAGCAAGAGAATCAATCAGCAGGAAGACATCAACGAAGAATTCCTCCTGGACATCAACCAGCTTCAGGAAAATACAATGACGGTAAGGGAGAATATCGTAGATAAGCAGCGACTTATAACCAACCTTACCAAGAGCGACAAATATCCCCAGGAACTGGACAACCGCTTCAGCGTACTGCAGCAGGATATATCGTCCCTTATCAACCATACCAACTTCAGCTTCGAGCGTCTTGAATACCTGCAGGACACCGTAGTGGGTCTTATCAACCTGGAACAGAATAAGATAATGAAGATTTTCACTATCATTTCACTGCTCCTGATGCCTCCTACGCTGGTCGCCAGCTTCTACGGAATGAACGTAGAACTGCCCTTCGGCGGCTTCAAACTGGCCTGGCTGGGTATCCTCGCTTTCATGGTTCTCCTTATCGTAGGAGTAATCGTGGTCTTCAAGCATCGTAAAATGATGTAGATTTCTTGAAGAATTAGTTGGAATTTCACAGAAAATGCCTAAATTTGCACCGCTTTTTCGCGACCTACGGAAAAGTGCTGATTATTAATTATTAACAAACACAAAATTTTTTGCAAAATGGCTGAATATTTGATGCCTGAAAAGAAGCAAGAGATTTTCGCGAAGTACGGGAAGTCCAATACAGACACCGGCTCACCTGAGAGTCAAGTTGCTTTATTCTCCTACCGTATCGCTCACCTTACAGAGCACGTGAAGAAGAACAAGAAGGACGTTGTAACACGTCGTTCTCTTCTCCGTCTTGTAGGTAAAAGACGTCAGCTTCTGGACTACCTCCAGAAAGTGGATATCGAGAGATACAGGGCAATCGTTAAGGAGCTCGGCCTCCGTCGATAAGCTTCCACGATAGGAAAACAAAAAGGGTAGGTCACAAGGTGACTTCCCCTTTTTTATTTGAAAAAACAGAACCCGGATGGTCCGGGAACTACAATATAGACGAAAGACGTTAACGAAAGAAATGAACATTATCAAAAAGAAAATCGAATTACCCGACGGTAGGGTAATCGAGATCGAGACCGGAAAACTTGCAAAGCAGGCAGACGGCTCAGCAGTAGTAAAGATGGGTGGCACAATGCTTTTAGCCACCGTAACATGCGCAACAGAAGTAACCGAAGGCACTGATTTTCTTCCCCTCCAGGTAGATTACAAAGAGAAATTCTATGCTGCCGGCCGTTTCCCCGGCGGATTCATGAAAAGAGAAGGCAAAGCCTCTGATTATGAGGTACTTATCGCCCGTCTTGTAGACCGCGCACTTCGCCCTCTTTTCCCGGATGATTTCCATCTTGCAGTATTTGTAAATATTTGGCTGATTTCAGCAGAGAAAGACATACAGCCTGATGCACTTGCAGGTCTTGCAGCATCTGCAGCCCTTGCAGCCAGCGACCTTCCTTTCCTGGGACCTATCTCAGAGGTACGCGTCGCCCGCATCGACGGTCAGTTCGTAATTAACCCTACATTCTCAGAGACAGAGAAAGCAGACCTCGAGCTCATGGTAGCCGCTACCGAAGAGAACATCATGATGGTAGAAGGCGAGATGAAGGAAGTAACAGAGGACGTTATGCTTGAGGCAATCAAGTTCGCCCACGAAGAAATCAAGCGTCACTGCCGTGTTCAGAAAGAACTGAACCAGGAGTGCGGTAAGACCGTTAAGCGCGACTATCCTCATGACGAGGAGGACGAAGACCTTCGCAAGGCCGTTCACGAGTTCTGCTACAACAAGTGCTATGAGCTTGCAAAGAGCGCAAAACCCAAGCAGGAGCGCACCGCAGGCTTCGAGCAGATCAAAGCCGACTTCCTTGCAACCCTTTCAGAGGAAGATCAGGAGGCTAAGGGTGCTATGATTTCCCGCTACTATGCACACGAAGAGAAAGAGGCTATGCGTAACCTCATCCTTGACGAGGGCATCCGCCTTGACGGCCGTAATACTACAACCGTTCGCCCTATCTGGTGCGAGGTTGACTGCCTGCCTTGTGCACACGGTAGCGCCATCTTCACCCGTGGTGAAACCCAGTCACTTGCTACCGTTACCCTTGGTACCAAGCTTGACATGAAAGAGATGGACGAGGTTCTTGTTCAGGAGACCCAGCCCTTCACACTTCACTACAACTTCCCTCCGTTCGCAACAGGTGAGGCCAAGGCCCAGAGGGGTGTAGGCCGCCGCGAAATCGGTCATGGAAACCTTGCATTCCGCGCCCTCAAGGCCGTTATGCCCAAAGGCCCCGAATTCCCTTACGCAGTACGCGTAGTTTCCGATATCCTCGAGTCTAACGGCTCATCTTCACAGGCCTCAATCTGTGGTGGTTGCCTTGCACTCATGGACGCAGGTGTAAAGATCAGCAAGCCTGTAGCAGGTGTTGCAATGGGTCTTATCACCGATGCAGAGCGCCCCAACGACCGTTATGCTATCCTTACCGATATCCTTGGTGACGAGGATCACCTTGGCGATATGGACTTCAAGGTTGCAGGTACCAAGGATGGTATCACCGCAACCCAGATGGATATCAAGGTTGATGGTCTGTCATACGAGGTCCTTGAGAAAGCTCTTGAGCAGGCACGCCAGGGCCGTCTCCACATTATGGGCGAGATGGCTAAGTGCATCGCCGAGCCTCGTGAGGATTACAAGCCCTTCGTTCCCAGAATCGTCCAGATTCAGATTGCTTCCGACTTCATCGGTGCAGTTATCGGAAAGGGTGGCGAGACTATCCAGAAGATTCAGAAAGAGACCGGTACCACTATTACCATTACTGAAGAGGATGGTAAGGGTATCGTTGATATCTTTGGTGTTGACAAGGATGCTATGGACAAGGCTCTTGCTTGGATCGAGGGCATTTGCGCCGTTCCCGAGGTTGGCACTGTTTACCATGGTAAGGTTGTAAGCATCCTTGATTTTGGTGCTTTCATTGAGATCCTGCCCGGTAAGGAAGGTCTCCTTCACGTGAGCGAGATTGCCTGGAACAAGACAGAGAACGTTGCTGATGTTCTTTCTGTTGGCCAGGAGGTTGATGTTAAGCTTCTTGAGATTGACGAGAAGACCGGTAAGATGCGTCTTTCAATGCGCGTTCTTACAGAGAAGCCCGAAGGTTATGTAGAGCCTGAGCGCAAGCCTCGCGAGCGTCGCGAGGGTGGCGACCGTGGTCCTCGCCGTGAGGGTGGTGAGCGTCGTGAGCGCCGTGAGGGTGGCGATCGTGGTCCGCGTCGCGAAGGCGGCGAGCGCCGTGAGCGTCGCGATGGTGACCGCGCTCCGCGCCGTCCCGTTTCTCCCCGCCGCGAGCAGCAAGCTGCTCCTGCCGAGCCGGAAAATAATAACGAGCCAGAAATATTCTAAATATAAAGAGTGCCCTGTGGCACTCTTTATATTTAGAATATTTGTCAATACTGGGGGAGGCGACTCCCCCAAACCCCTACGGCCTCTGGCCGTATCATATAATGGTAAATGAAACTGTTTTAGTGTTGCCGTTGTTGTCGACGACGGTGAGGTTATGCTTGCCGGGGGAGGGGGCAAGGAGTAGCTGGTGGATATCCGTAGTCTGGCCTACGTAGCTGCCATCAAGATGCCACCAAACGGTAGCATTGCCGCTACGGTGAGCAAGATTAAAAACAATACCCTCGATATCGCCGCTAAGCTGCCTGGGAATATGGATCCGCGCGCCATTCTCAGGATAAATAAACTCCATAGGCGAATCCGACGCCCTCTTCGCATGCGCACCGGCATACTCCGGATGCCTCTGCTTGTAATACCACTCCATTGCCGGAGGCAGTACAAAAGCACCATCGGCAGTCTTGTGATAAGGACAAGCCCTGGAAGCCTCGGCAGATTTAGGCAGCAAAAGCGTATCCACCTGCGAACAATAAGGCCCCTTCAGGAAACCGGAATCATGGCAGACCTCGGCCTCAATGCCCTCGTTCCGCATCGGAGGCAGGAACCATCCGCCACCGGCATATTCGTTCTCTGTACCAAGGGAAGGTAGCATATTGAAAATATCGAACAAAACAGGACCGGCAGTCATGGCACCCGTAAGGCCCGGAACGCCGCTGCCATCCGCATTGCCGGCCCACACGCCAACGGCGTAGTCCGGATTCACACCCACCGCCCAAGCGTCGCGGAAGCCCCAACTGGTACCGGTCTTCCATGCGACCTTGCGTACTGAACGCACCAGACGAAGATCAATCTCGTCCGGACGGCCAAGGCCCTTAAGAGTCTCGAAGGTGTGCCACAAAGCCACCCGGTCGTTAATGGGGAACTCTTCCCCGGTCTGGTAAACCCTTGACAGAGTAGCGTAGATTCGGGTAATCTCTGCAAGCTTACCCTCTGCGCCGCCAAGGATAATGGACAGTCCGTAGTCGTCCGCACTGCGGGTCAGGGTGGTCATCCCGCAGTCCTTCAGCAGCTGATAAAACTTTGGAATGCCGTAGTTTCTAAGCATATTGACCGCCGGCACGTTCAGCGAGCGCGCCAGGGCCTGGTCGGCCGGAACGGCTCCGCGGTATTCAAGGTCGAAGTTTTTTGGCGAGAAACCACCTATGTTAACCGGAAGGTCTGCCATAAGGGTGCCGGGAAGCATCGTGCCCTCCTGCAGAAGCGCACTATACAGGAAGGGCTTAAGTGTACTGCCGGTGCTTCGGGGCGACTCCAGAATGTTCACCATAGCGCCCTCACGGACGTTACCCGCCGCGGCATTGCCGCAATAAACTACCGGCTGCCCGCTGCGCACATCGATCACAATAGCCGCCAGGTCATTGATACCCCGCATGGCAAAATCCTTGTTCCAGGAATTCACAATCTGGTTCAGGCGCTCCTGCAGGTCGATGTCAATATTGGTATGAACAGTCTCTCCCTTATTGGTTTTGTTATATGCATCCACAAGATGCGGAGCCACCTGCGGCAGAGGCCTGGGATTGATGACCAGCCGCTCGTCCAGGGCAAGGGAATAGTCCTCGGCGTCGATGTAACCTTTATCGTGCAGCTTTTTAAGCAGGCGGTTTCGCTTGGCCAGAAGCAGCTCCCTGTTCTTTCCCGGATGGACGTTGGCAGGGGAGTTGGGGAGCACTGCCAATGTGGCAGCCTCTGCCCATGAAAGCTCCGTGGCCGGGCGGCCGAAGTATCGCCATGCGGCGGCTTCCAAGCCCACGACATTGCCTCCGAAGGGGGCGTGGGATGCATACAGAGCCAGAATCTCCTGCTTTGACTTGGTCTCTTCAAGACGGCAGGCAAGTATCGCTTCTATCAGCTTCTCTTTAAGGTTCCTGGGAGCCTTGGGACGCGATATCCTTATCAGCTGCATGGTAATGGTACTGCCGCCGCTGGTAATCTTTCCGCTCTTGATGTTGCCGTAAACAGCCCTTAGCAGTGAAAACAGATTTACTCCCTTATGTTGGGTAAAATACTGGTCTTCGAATTCAATGAGCGCAACAGCGAATTTGTACGGAACGCTGTCGCTTTCGGGAAAGCGCCACTGGCCGTCAGAGGCGATTCGGGCCCCCAGCATCTGGCCGTTACGGTCCAGGACGACGGTACTGTAAACATCGTCCGGAAACAGCTTGCTTGGCAAGCAGAACAGGTACCATACCAGAAGTATGGCACCTGTAACTGCTAAAGTTATTTTAATTCGCTTCCTGCGCACGGGCTTACTTTGTAACCACTGCCTTGCCGGATGCGGTGCAAGCGCTTACAAGGGCATCGTACATCATTTCGCAGGTAATTGCGGGCAGGATGTAGTCGCCTTCGTATGCTGCACGAAGCTTAAGCTTGAAGGTCTTGGAAGTTCCGCGGTCAAGGCTGAAGAACCACTGTGCGGCATCGTCACGGATATCAAGATAATCGTATCCGTTCTGGGCTGCTACAGGAGCTGCATACAGCCTGTCGTTCCTGATCTCCCAACCTGAAGCAACGGGAGCATTGAGGGCTACGTTGGTGTAATCCCTGAGTGCGCTTACGTTGGTAACCTTTATGGTGGCCTCGAAGTCGGTGCCCTGTTTCAGAGTGGTAGGATCCACTGCCTTGCCGTCGCGGGTAGTGTAGCTTACCTCCAGTTTAAGGCCGTTGGCCTTAGGAGTAACCTTTTCACCTGCCTTGGCGATGAGGGTCTCGGAAATAGCTACGTAAACGGGACCTGCGGACTGGTTGCCAATGGTAATGCCGTTGTCGCCGGGCTTGATAACGTAGTTGAACTTGCCGCTTTCGTCGTTGATATCGGTCTGGCCGGATTCGGCTGAAATGTAGGCCTTAAGGGCGCCGGGCTTAACAGAAGCATACAGAACATCCATGCCGATGGCTGCGAATGCGCACTCCTGGGTAGATGTGTAGCCGGGGCCGAAGAGGCTTGAAATATCTTTTGCAAGCTCAATTGCCTTTCCGGTCTGGCCTGCAAGTGCAAGGGCTATCATCGCTACAGCTTTATCCCTGTAGTTTGAAGAGAAGGTAATGTCGCCGGGAGCGCCCTCTGCGAAGCCCTGCTCTATGCTGGCTATTATGCTTTCTGCAGTCTGCTTCTTGCCACAGGCAGCATAAGCTGCTGCAAGCATCCACTTAGACTGAACGGAGCAGTTGGCTGCATCCTTCAGACGGTTCATGGCACCTGTATCCTCGTTGCCGGAAATTGCAAGGGTGAACAGCCTGAATGCCTGGTCAAGGTCAAGCAGCCTGTTGCCGCCCTCTTTGTGACGGTAGTTGCGGACAGCGTTCTCCTGGTACTTTTTCCATGCCTTCAGGACGTCTGAAGAAACCTCGAAGCCTATTGAAGCAGCCTCGTTCATGAACATACCGGCCATAGAGGTTACCCAAAGGTCTGTCATGGTAGAACCGCTCCAGTAAACGAAGCTACCGTCCGGAAGCTGCCTTGCAAACAGCTGGGTAATGATTTCATCTATAAGTTTCCTTGCATCTTCCTTCTTGTCGTCGGACAGGTACTCTAGGCTGTGAATTAGGGTAAGACCGCGTGAAGACAGCTGCTCGCTGCAAGAGTAAGGATAGCTCTTTACAAAGTGGAATACGCCGTCGTAGTCGATTGAAGGAATGCCGGACAGGAAGATTGATCCGCTTATCCTGTCTCCAAGGGCAAGTACATGGTTGATGGACTGGTTAGGTGCAACGGTGTAGTATTTAACCTTGGTGACGGGCCTGTTGGGGTTGCGAACCGGCAGGGCGATGGTTTCAGATGCCTTGTGTGCCGATGCAACTGCGCTCACGCTAATTGTTGCTGTGCCTTCTCCGGTGCCGACGATGGCAAAGGTAAGCAGTTTGTCGCCGGTGCCGGTGAAGCTTACGCTCTTTGTTGCAGGACCATCGACTTTGGCTGCGCCTTCTGCCTTAACGGTTACGTTGACGTTGCCAACGCCCTCTTCAAGGGCGAATACGTTAACGGCGGCCTGAACGGACTCGCCGGGACCAAGAACGCGAGGCAGGGAAGTAACTGCCATAAGAGGAGACTTTACGGTGACTGCCTTTTCTGCATTGCCATAAGCACCCTCGTGGGCTGCGACTACCATTACCTTGACGCTACCTACATACATAGGAAGCTTAACATTATGATGGTTCTTGCCCTTCTTGAGCGTGAACGGACCAAGCACTTTGACAACAGGGTTGAAGCGGTTGTCCTTCTTGGCTCCTACATTGATCTGCTGGTCACCACCGACGCTAAGCATCTTGCGGAAGGTTCCGCCAACTGCGCCCATTACATAGTCGTAGATATCCCAGGTGTTAACGCCCAGGGCCTCGCGTGAGTACATGAAGCTCCAGGGATCCGGGGTCTTGAATGCGGTAAGGTCAAGCAGACCTTCGTCCACAATGGCCAGGGTGTAGGTCATTGTCTTACCGTTCTTTTCGCTGATATCGATGCCGAACTCTTCTTCAGGATGGATGGAATCGGCCATTGAAATGACGGGCTCAAGATGGGAGGCGGGGTTGACTACGGAAATCGGAACAACACCGTACAGGCGGATAGGCAGGTCGTTGGAAACATTGCCGTTAGGCTGTACAAGGGTGATGTGGATATAGAAGTTCGGAGCCATCTGGTCCGTAATCTTGAACTTGTAGGCTTTGTCCTCTTTTCCGGAAATGGTTACCCATTCGCTGGAAATGACTCCGCTTGCATTTTCAAGGGAAACAAGGGCGTGTGCCTTGCCGCCGTTGGAAGGAATGTAAACGGTTGCCTGCTCTCCAACTTTGTACTCTTTCTTGTCGGTAGAGAAGCTCAGCATTGTGAGTGCGTCAGGATCGCTCTTTGAAGACCTGCCCATGGTGGAAGGCCAATCTACGAATACGGTCTTGCCGCTGGCGTGTCCGCTGTCAAGATCCTTTACATATACAAGGTAACGGCCCCATTCGGGATAGTTAACCCTAAGAGTTATGGTGTTGTCGTTCTTGCCGGAGAGCATCCTGCCGCTTGCAATGACATTGGCAGAAGGGGAGTTTACATAAGAATCAAGTTCTGATGCGCGGTCCTCCCACCACCAGCTCCATTTAAGCTTGTAGATCTTGTATTCAAGGTTGTGACCCTTGACGCGGTCTCCGTCTTTGTCTACAACGGCAACCTGGAATACCTGGTCTTTGTCGGTCTCAAGATAGTAATCTTTTGTTGAGGGTTCCTTAATTCCGACGTATGCGCTGTAAGGAGAGAAAGGCATGACGGCAGAGGTAAGGCTCTCGTCGCCGCCGTTTTCTTCTACTGTGTAAAGGATGTATGCGCTAAGCATGCCGGGAGCGTTGTAAGCCTGAGGCATGGTGATGGCGGCAGCAGCCTTTCCGGACTGATCCAGTCTGGTGTCAAGAAGCTGTACTTCCTCAGAGCTGAATGCCTTAAGAGGATCGTTGAAGGTATAGCCTTCGAAGCCCTTGAAGTGGGTTCCGGCGCTGCCCAGTGTCATGACAGCCTTGGCCTTGAGGCCTGATGCTGCGGGACCTGTAAGCCAGTTGGAAGAAATGCTCAGGGTTGCGCGTGCGCCTGACTGCAGAACGGTTTCTGCAAAGTTGGCGTTAATCTTAAGGCGGTTAGGCTTGATGGTTTCAATCCTTACGCTCTTGTGGAAGCTGCTTCCGCCGGCCTTGAAGTATGCGTTCCAGATACCGGTAGGGTCACTGTCGGATGTAGGCTGATCAAAGCGATAGAAGCCGTCGATGCCGTTTGCATTGATCTGCTTTGCATAGAACTGGCCCTCCGGGCTGTAGAGTTCCATTATGACGGGATGGCCCTGAGGCAGGTTCTCACCCTTGTCCTGAATAAGGACGGTAAGGTGAAGGGTGTCGCCGGGACGCCATACGCCACGCTCGCCGTAAACGAAGCCCTTGAGGCCGTTTTCTACGAAGCTGCCGCCAACATCAAAGCGGCTAAGTGAGTTCTGCTCACCGCTCTTAACCCTAAGGTAGCTGGTGCTGTTCCCCTTGTGGCCGGTAACGGCGAAGGGCTTGCCGCCTTCTACCTTAAGCTCTACAAGTCCGCTGCCGTTGGTCTTGCCGCTTGCAACCTTCTGGAGCTGGTAGTTGTATGCTGTAATCTCTACTCCTGACATGGGGTCAGAGCTTGCCAGATCAGTTGCTGCAACCCAGATCCTGTCGCCGCTGGCCTCCTTGACAATAAGGCCTATGTTGCTGGTCATCAGGTTGATAGCGGGGAAGCGGCTTTCCTGCATGTAGTATGTAGGCTTGTCAGGATTGTCTACATCTTCCCAGTTATATTCATCCCAGTCGATGGAATCGTAGTAATAAGAGTAGGGGATATCCCAAACTTCAACCTCATCTTCCATGCTCTTGGGGAAGCTTGCAAGGGCTGTTTCCTCGTTGTTTTCCTTGCCGTAAACAGAGTATTCTTTGCGGAAGGTAAGGCGGATCCTGTAAATTGCGCCCTGCTCCTGTTTGAACAGGCCGCTAAGGTCTATGCTGAAGTTCTGCCATTTGTGCAGGTCAACCTCGGGATCGGTGTCCAGGCGGACGGTGTTGGAATAAATGAGCCTTCCGCTGCGACGGAGCTCTGAGCTGCCTGCAAGGCTGTTTTCCTGGAGGAAGCCAAGCACGTTGTTCTCAAATATCTTGATAACCTTGACATCCACGGCCTTAAGGTTCACGGCCTTGAAGGGCAACAGAACGTTGTCTGCATCGGGAACGATATTGCCGTCGGCAACAATCTCTACAGCCGGCTTGAGTCCGGTTTTGGTAAAGCTAAGGCGCTGTGACTGGCCCAGCCTTGTGCCGTTAGCTGCGGAAACTGCTGCATCGACATTGACATTCAGTACGTTTGAGTAGCTGTTTTCAAAGAAGACCTTGACGATGTTATCTTCCTGCATGGTGTAATACCTGTAGCAGTCTTCAATGCTGATAAGGCCTTCTGCAACCTTTGCAACGGGCTGGCTGAAGCAGAGCTTTACGTAAGGGATAGCCTCGTCTGCGAACTGCGAGCCGATGAGTTTGAATTCTGCTTTTCCGGGAATCACTGCCGTTTCTGAAGCATTGGCAATCTTGTAACCCTCTGCCTTTTTCAGGTTGATGGTGACGGTCTTGTCCTCATTGTTCCTGTTATAGCTGGCCTTGAAGGTGTAAATGCCGCCTTCTGCGTTCTTGGCAATTGCGAAACTGTTCTCTACTGCGCCGGGAGTCTCTACCTCTACGGCAGCCTCAAGACCGCTGCTGAGCTTGACAGTACCGGTAACGGTTGCAATTTCGGGGGTCTTGGCGCTGATCTTTACTTCTTCTATGTTCAGGCTTGCCATTTTGATGGCGGTGCTGAAGCTGAAGCTGAATTTTTCCAGCTTGCTGTCGCCAACCGGAACGACCTTGCCCAGTTTGAAGGTGCAGTCGTATTTTTTGCCGGCCTCTATTGAGCCTTCGTCCGGAACGAACTCAACTATTCCGCCTCCGGGGAAGTTCTGATGGCCTTTGATGGCAGGCGAGAAGGAGAAGAGTTCTTCTTCTGTAGGATTGACTTCGCCCTGAAGGATAATCTGGATGGGGCGTCCTTCTGCCACGACACCGCCGCTGAACGCTTTAACGTAGGAAGCGAAAGCTGTGTCAGGCACGCTCACTTTAGAAGTTGAATTACAGCCTATGACAGCAGATACCGCTGCTATCAACAAGGCAAATCTTAGAAAACGTTTCATATTAGTGGTTTATAATATTTTCCTTTTAGCCAATAATACGGCAATATCATCAACAAATATAAAAATTATTAAAAACGATTCCTATATATATTATGTAATTATGTGGTCCAAAACGCCACAGGACTGTCCGATACGGCCGAATAATGACAAAATGTCAGTTTCTGCCATTGGCACAGGTATTGTGTGTATGATGGCAGAGCCATCGGCCGGTAAGGTCATGACTCCGGCAGAAGGAATAAACAATTAAAAATATAAAACTATGATCAAACCATTGGCAGACAGAGTGGTCATCGAGCCTAAAGAGGCCGAGACCAAGACCGCATCGGGTCTTTATATTCCCGATACCGCAAAGGAAAAACCTCAGCAGGGTGTCGTTGCAGCAGCAGGCCCCGGCAAAAAGGACGAACCTATGGAGGTTAAGGTCGGCGATGTTGTCCTGTATGGCAAGTATGCAGGCACAGAGGTAACCGTAGACGATAAAAAGTACCTCATCGTACGTCAGTCAGATATTCTTGCAATCCTTTAATTTCAGACAACTATGGCAAAAGATATTAAATTCAACGTTGACGTCCGCTCAAAGATGAAAGAAGGAGCAGACGCTCTTGCAGATGCAGTAAAGGTTACCCTCGGCCCTAAAGGCCGCAATGTGGTTATCGACAAGAAGTTCGGTGCTCCGCAGGTAACCAAGGACGGCGTAACCGTTGCAAAAGAGGTAGAACTTGAAGACCGCTTTGCTAACATGGGCGCCCAGATGGTTAAGGAAGTTGCTTCCAAGACCAACGAGCAGGCCGGTGACGGTACTACAACCGCAACCGTACTTGCACAGGCCATCATCAACGTAGGTATCAAGAATGTTACCGCCGGTGCTAATCCTATGGATTTGAAGCGTGGTATTGATAAGGCTGTTGCAGCTGTTGTCAAGGAGCTCAAGGCTCAGAGCCAGGAGGTTGGTGACGACTACAGCAAGATAGAGCAGGTTGGTACCGTATCTGCAAACAACGACTCTTACATCGGCAAACTCATTGCTGATGCAATGTCAAAGGTTAAGAAAGACGGCGTCATCACCGTCGAGGAGGCCAAAGGCACAGAGACAGAGGTTAAGGTTGTAGAGGGTATGCAGTTCGACCGTGGCTACATCAGCCCGTACTTCATGACCAATGGTGACAAGATGGAGGCCGTCCTGGACGATCCTTACATCCTCCTTACAGACAAGAAGATCTCTTTGATGGAAGATCTTATGCCGGTTCTGGAGCCTATCGCACGTGAAGGCAAGGCTCTGCTCATCATCGCAGAAGATGTTGACGGACAGGCACTTACAACACTTGTTGTAAACCGTCTGCGTGGCGCACTCAAGGTTGCAGCCGTTAAGGCTCCCGGCTTTGGCGACCGTCGCAAAGAAATGCTTCAGGATATCGCCATCCTTACCGGTGCTACCGTAATCAGCGAAGAGCGCGGCTACACCCTGCAGAATGCAAACATCCAGATGCTTGGTAAAGCAGAAAAGGTTACCATCACCAAGGAGAATACCACCATCGTTGGCGGTGCAGGTGACAAGGATGCCATCACAGAGCGCGCACAGCTCATCCGTCAGCAGATTTCTACCACTACATCCGACTATGACCGCGAGAAACTCCAGGAGCGTCTTGGCAAACTGGCAGGTGGCGTCGCTGTTCTTTATGTAGGTGCTACCACAGAGGTAGAGATGAAAGAGAAGAAGGATAGGGTAGAGGATGCACTTAACGCTACCCGTGCTGCAGTAGAGGAAGGTTATCTCCCCGGCGGCGGCGTTTCTTACATCCGCGCAGCAGAGGTGCTCAAAGACCTGAAGGGTGCCAATGAGGACGAGACTACCGGTATCCGCATCGTTGCACGCGCAATTGAGGAGCCTCTCCGCCAGATCGCCCTTAACGCAGGTGTCGACGGCAGCGTAATCGTACAGAAGATTCGTGAGGGTAAGAAGGACTTCGGTTACAATGCACGTACTGACGAATATGTAAATATGTTCGAGGCCGGCGTTATCGATCCTACCAAGGTTGCCCGCGTTGCTCTTGAAAACGCTGCATCCGTTGCAGGTATGTTCCTTACCACCGAGTGTGGCATTGTTGACATCCCTGAACCGGCTCCCGCAGCTCCTGCAATGCCCGCCGGCGGTATGATGTAGGCTAATCTTTGAATTATTTTAACCCCCGAATGCTATTTTATCAGGCGTTCGGGGGTATTTATTTAAGTGTTATTGTTAAATTTGCAAAGATATAATGACACTTATATGAACAAGATTGTAATTAAAGACTGGTTCCGGTTTTTTGCACCCAGGTTTTTGTGCCTGGCCCTTGTCCTGGGCTTATTGGTCCGCATCGTCCTGATTTTGCATCCCGTCACTACTGTCGATTGGGGCTTCGCAGACTGGATGAAGATAATCTTCCTGGGCTTCCTGAACGATGTCTTCTTCAGCGCCTTCGCCCTTGTGCCGGCCTTCCTGGTATATTCTTTCTTCAGCGATTTCTTTTTTAAAAAGCCGGCAGGCTATATTGTCTTCGGACTTTGGGCTGCGCTAACCCTGTATGTCTTTTTGTTCAACGATATTACGGACGAATACGGAGGCCCGCTGCCCCGTATCGTAAAAGCAGTCCTTACCCTTATCCTTGTCTGCTATGGCATCAAGTTGTTCGTGCCTGCGGTGCGCGCAACGTGGCATAAGGTGGCAGTTTATATATTGATGATGCTGTATGCATCGTTATCGGTTACAATCGCCTTCAGCGAGGTTGTCTTTTGGGAAGAGTTCGGTGTACGGTTCAACTTTATTGCCGTCGACTACCTTATATATACGAACGAGGTGGTGGGCAATATTATGGAGTCTTATCCTATTGTTCCGATGTTCCTGGGAGTCTTTGTCGTTGCTGCGATAATCTGCGCCCTCATGGTAAGGGGAAAGAAGCTTGCCGGCGCGGGTGTCGGCAGCCTTCGCTCCTGGCTTATCAATCTATGTTGTCTGGCAGCTGCCTGCTTCGCCGGTTATTTCTGGCTGCACAACGATTTCCGCAACTGGGGAAGCACGAACCAGTTTGCAACACAGATCCATCAGAACGGATGCTGGGATTTCCTGGAGGCCTTCGCCTCAAATGAGCTGAACTACGAACAGTTCTATGCCGTTATTCCGGACGAGGAGGCTGATGCCATGCAGAAGCAGATGTGCAATATGAACGCTGACGGCATTACTCCGGTCCGTGACGACAATCAGCCGATTCGCAAGAATATAGTACTTGTTACGGTAGAAAGTCTTAGCGCAGATTTCCTTACCAGGTATGGCCAGGAGGCCGATATCACCCCTTGCTTGGATACCATTATGAACAAGGGACTGGTCTTTGACAATCTGTTCGCAACCGGAAACAGGACAGTCCGCGGCCTTGAGGCCGTTACCCTTTGCATCCCTCCTTCTGCCGGAGCCAGCCTGGTAAAGCGTCCGGACAATCTGGACTTTTTCTCTACCGGAGCCTTGCTTGAAGGAATGGGCTATTCCCCTATATTTATATATGGAGGCGACAGCTACTTTGATAATATGGGCGCTTTCTTCAGGAAATGCGGCTACGAAATCTGGGACAAGAAGATGTACGATGCGTCTGCCATATCCTTCTCTAATATTTGGGGTACGGCCGACGAAGATTCGTACCGCGAGGCCATAGGCCTTTTGGACAAGGCCTGGGAGGCCGGCTCCACTGTATTCGCCCATATCATGACGATATCCAACCATCGGCCTTACACCTATCCGGAAGGCCGCATCGAATATGATGGAAATGCAATGAGCCGCAAGGCGGCGGTAAAATATACCGACTGGGCTATTGGTAAGTTCATTTCCGATGCTTCTTCCCGTCCCTGGTTCAAGGAAACTGTATTTGTTATTGTGGCGGACCACTGCGCATCGTCCGCCGGAAAGACATCCGTTCCTTTGGATGGATATCATATCCCGGCCGTAATTTATGCTCCCGGTTTCATCGAGCCTGCTGCAGTTGACAAGGTCTGCTCGCAGATTGACATAATGCCGACGCTTTTCTCTTTGTTGCATCTTTCCTATGATTCCAAATTCTATGGTGCCGACATCCTTTCTCCCGACTATAAGGAGAGAGCCTTTGTGGCTACTTATCAGGATCTGGGTTATTATGCCGATGGTATCCTTACCGTCCTTTCTCCGGTGCGTAGTGTAAGGCAGTTCAAGGTAAGCCGCGATCAGGATGGAGGATTCAAAGAAAGCCTGATGGAAGAGGAGGAGCCGGTAACGCTTAAAGAGGCTCAGGCGTTTTATCAGGCCGTAAATAAGATGTATTAGTAGGGTGGTGGGTGATTCCGGTATGGAACGCCCCCGTCTAAAACGATAAAGTCTAAATTTTTTAAAAAAAGTTTGAAAAAAGTTTGCACGTTCAAAAAAAGTGCGTACCTTTGCAATCCCGCTTGAGAAAATGAGCGGGATTTTTTACCGCCCAGCCCAAGCGCAGGGCACTAAAGAGATCATTGAAAAGA
>Ga0256405_10001631_pt1 | contig 59453 bp, 50 predicted proteins | sample RumenRJG_02DNA_FD_189096 | JGI IMG/M metagenome (GOLD analysis project Ga0256405, IMG submission 189096) | Bovine rumen microbial communities from Lethbridge, Alberta, Canada - RJG_02 | ecosystem: Host-associated > Mammals > Digestive system > Stomach > Rumen | place: Canada: Alberta... | reverse complement strand
AACGAAATCAGGAATGTGTGAACCTTTTCAGGAATATGACAACAATTTCAGAATGATGTCAACAAAGCCAGTTTAATAATAACCAAAAACTGTAAACTAAAATCAGGAAAAGACAAAAAGAATTTTCATACAACTCGTCAACTCGTCACCCTCAACGCTGCAAGTTATTGTGACTCTTTGGGTTACAGCGGTGATTCATTTCAAAACACTCGTCACCCACTCATCACCCTAAAGCCTTGTATCTTATTGAGAATGTGAGATTTACAAGATTAATTCACTCATCACCCACTCGTCACTTTTTTAGGGTGACGAGTGAATTGACTATGTAACTAATTCTATATCAGCATGATATGTCATTTAAAGGTGATGAGTGGGTGACGAGTGAAACGAAATGAATCACCGCCATAAATCTCTAACACATAAGTCTTTACAACGCTAAGGGTGACGAGTTGACGAGTTATGTGAAAATTCTTTTTTTTGAGATTAATTCTACTTTGCCTTTACTGCAAGTCCCAAGTAACTCCTATGTGATTCCCTTGTAAGTCCCATTTTTCGCCCATTCTAAGGAACGGACCTGAAACGGACTTACAACGGACTTGGAACAGAGGAGAAGCGAACCCATAGCGAAGGATCAACGAAGGATGGACGAACGCATGTTATAACGTCAGTTCGACGAATTGACAAGGACAAGCAGCGAGCTGCTTTTAACTGACAATAATTACCAATCTTCAACCAATAAAAAAGGATATCTATGGAAAAAGATTGCGTAGATTGGTAATTATTGTCAGTTAAAGCACCAGAGGTGCGTTTATATTGAAATTCGTCGAACTGACGTTAAGTTAATGTGTCTGTTTTTTGTAACTGTTATTATGTTACCTTGCGTTACAGGGCATTTACAGGAACCGTCCGTTACAGTAGTCTTCTTTTGTGACATCGAAATATCCGCCTTTGCTGCGCACGAAATCCATAAGTCGGCTAAAAGTTACGTTCATGCTCAATAGGTTCGGATTGCCAATCATCACAAGGTTAAGACGTGCACGAGTCATTGCCACGTTAAGTTTGCGGTCGATAATCATTCCGTCTTCCTCAAATACATTGTCGGTCAGGAAATTGAGCTGGTACATCTGATGAATAGTGAATCCGTAGATGATATAATCCCTTTGGCTACCCTGATAGCGTTCTACGGTGTCAATCGTTATGTCGTGAAGGATATCTATGCCGTATCTGTCTATTGCATTCCTCACGGTGGCTATCTGATTGCGATACGGAACAATGACGCCTACGGTCATATCCTTGTCGAAGCTGTCCTTTGTAAGCAGGTAAATCTGATAAACCGTTGCTGCAATCATCTCAGCCTCAATGATATTGGTTTTGAGGGAAGGGGAAAGGCGCGGCTGCTCGGCAGCAACGAAGGCAATACGATGACTGCAAAGCATCTTCATTATGCCGTTGTCGGTTTCAACTGCCTTGTAGGGCAGCAGCTGATGCTCGAGCGGAACGACCTCAAGGTGCCCTCCATAGAATGCCTGATTAGGGAACTCTCCGATGAATCTGTGCATTCGTCCCTGTTTGGTGAGCATATAGACAAAGCGTCCGTCATAGCCATCTGAGGTCTTGAAGCGTGATAAGAGCCTTTCGAACAACGAGAGACGACAATCGGTAAGTCCGATGGCTTTAAGTTCCGGCTCATTAACAACGGATTCCTCCACAGATTGCTGCACAACGGCTGGGAGCTGCTTGTGGTCGCCTATCAGAACAAATCGGTCAATAGCCTCTTTTCCATTGTCGTGGGCGGTTAGCAGACCTATGAGATGCGGTTCGAGAATCTGTGACGACTCATCCACGATAGCAAGAGTGAAATGCTTGAGCTTCAGCAGGCTCATATTGGCATTTACGGTACTCGTAGTGCCACAGAACACTCTCGTTTTCTTGATAAGTCGGTATAATCCATTTCCTCCTTCTTCCTTTGCAGAACGTGAGGATAACAGATATTCGCGATATTCCTCGGAGCAGGAGAGGTCGGAGCCTATGCGTATGAAGTCGAAGTCGGGTTGTTCGCGCTTTATCTCTACCAGTTTGCTGCATATCTCATCCACAGCCCTGTTGGTATATGAAAGCAGCAGCACGTTGGAATCGGGTTCCGTAAGTTCTTCCTTGAGAAGGTTTACAAGACCGAAAGATGTCTTTCCTGTTCCAGGAGGACCTATTATCAGGAATATGTCGCGAGCCTGCTTTGCACGGGTGACAAGAGTATTGAATCTGCCGTATTCACCGTTGATGGTCAACGAGGCATTGATATTAGGTTCACGCTGGGATAGAATCAGATCGCGCCTTGCCTTTGTGCCTGAAAGGAATCCGTGCATAGCGCTGAATAACGTGCTTGTCATAGACTCAAGCATATCGTGTTCTATTGCCCATAGAAGCCCACCTCCATCTCCCCTGAGGGAGAGAGATTTATGCCTGTCGAACACCTGTCTTGCCGTCTGTGAGTTCCTGAGTCGTAGTTCTATTGTATCTGCCTTGATATCAACGATGCTTGCCCTTATCACAATGTCAGAACAGGCATTAGGTACCTCATCTTTAGGATAGGAATACAGAATCACGATGTCGCCGATACGGAAATTTGTGGAATCAGCCGACTGGGGCTCGTTGAAATCGAGGATAACAGACGATACTGCCTCTCCATCGTATACGAAATCCCTTATGGAAAGTTTGTCGTAGATGTTTCCTGCAGATTTCTTGTCTTCGAGAGTGTCGTGCCAGATGGTGGCAAAGCCCGAATTCTCCTTCCTCTTGTTGCCGACTTTTGAAAGGAGCAGTTCGTTCTGAATGAAGCGGAGAAAACGAAGATAGTATGCCAGTTCAAGCGAAGAGGCTTTCTGGATAGGGGAAAGGAGCTCGGACAGTTGCGGACGGACATACAAGTCCCATAGCTTGCCTGTCAATCCGTTCATGTTGAGCTTTTCGGGAGTAAGCGTTCTGAGCAGTTCCATACCCTCCTTCGCATACATTATCTCGGTCCATGCCAATAGGTTGCGCATCTTTATCGCACGAAGCAGAAGTTCCGGACTTTGAGGTATCAGCAACAAGCCCTTGGAGTATTTGGAGTAAAGCAGCATGATATGCTTCAACTGCGAGGAGTAGGTCTGAAACTCATACTGGAACAAGGCACGATAAAGCAGAACCTGAATCCTGTGCGTCGTCTTGACGGTTGGGGTAGAGTCATCTGGTTGGTTTCTCACGAACTCGCCCTTGCCCGATTTCTGCTCAATAATAGTTACGTCACCATCTTTCTGATACAGGAAGTCGAGACGACCTTGAATGCCAAGGACCTCGCTAAAGAACGAAGGCTCAAGAAGTACGTTGCCCTTGTCGTATTTGCCAATCACATTCGGAAGAGTCTCGCCAATTAGATGTTCGATGTTCTGCTTCTGAATCTCTGCATCCTGTTTGAACTTCGCAAAGCCGTTAACGAGTTCCGGACATGAAATCATGCTCAGAGCGTTGGCACTTACAAATGACTTTATGGAGTCGTCAAGGCTGATATCCCTTGCATGTATCGTGTTATCAAGAAGTTGTCCGGCAAGGTTTCCGAGGTGAATTGCCTGTGTGTTTGGTTGTGGCTTTATCTTGTTTATAAGATTGACGAAAGGCGATTCTGCATAACTCTCAAAACAGCCGGCTATCGTTGTCACGTTGATAAGATAGTCAGGCTCAAGAATAATGAGCTCAGGCATCAGCATCTTTCCGCTTTCATCCCTACGAACACGCACGAGATTAAGCTGAGCACCTTCCCAAAGCACTTCATTAAGATAATCCCATGAGAATTCCCCATTACGTGTAAGGACTTTGTTTTCCTTGCCATAGCATATCTGTATGGTTGTGTTCTCGTTCTCCTCTGTGGCATAGATGTAATCCTTGTCCCATTTCTCAACTACCACACGAAGAACATTCTCCTCAAACTTTCCCCAAGTGTTTTTCCTGTCGCTTTGCGGGAAATGCTTCTTTAGTTCAGATGGGATTTCGGTCTTGCCACAAAGATAATACACCAGTAGGGCTGTTGCCTTCAGGTTATGGGGTAGGGATGTGTTCAAAGCCTCTTCCGTCAGGTCCTGTTTCTTGTTTCTTTCAGGAAACATCTCCTTTCGTGCAAGCTGGATAAGGTTAGAGGCAGCCAAAGGCACATCATACTCCTTCATGCAATAGTCAAGTTTCGCAAAGAAACCGACAAATGCTATCTGACAATCCATTATGCCTTGCTCTATTACCCTGGCAAACACATTCCTTATGATGTCATATCTTTGACGGGTGTCAATATCATCAGAAATGGCAGTAAGCAGCTGGTCATAGAACATAGGAGCAGAACAAACGACAATAGACTTGCCGATGCTATTGTTGATAGTATCGGACATGTCATTCTTGCGTTTTGTATAGGCTTTGAGTTTCATGAAGTTTTAGAAAAGGAAATGCTTGATTACTGCTTTTTCTTTCTTCTGAACAAGGCACGGAATGTGTCGAAGTCGTATTTCAGGATAAGACCGAGACCTTGTGTATTGAGGGAGTTCTTGGTGAAATAACGGTCGTTAGTCTGGTTATAAACCCTCACAGCAAGGTTTCCGTTAGGGAAGAGCAGATATCGCAGGTCGAAATCGCCTATGAACTCCTGATTGGCTGTGTTGGCATTATCGCGATAGCCGAACTGACCATTAAAGAGCAGACGATTGTTGAGCATAGATCCGTTGAGCAGACCTTCATACTCTGCATTATAGAATCCTTCATCACCAGGTGATATATTAGCACCAAAGTTCCAGTTATTGTTCTTCACCATCTTATTAATGATGTTGTTGAACTGCTGGCTGAGAGTTCCGCTTACGATACTCTGCATGGCAAGCGATGTCTGGTTTACGCGGTTATCCTGCACGTTGGCATTATTATTACCCTGTGCATAGAAACGGCCGACAGAAAGCAGATAAAGCACCTGCTGGTTAAGCTCTTCCTCGCTATTGATGAGTGAGAATATCATCTGACGTGCCTCTGCATTATTGGTATGCGGGTCAAGGTTGAAGTTGACAATAGGAGCTGCAGGAGTACCTGTGATATCCATAAGACAATCCACCTTGATGTTGTTGCTTGAGAATGAGTTGCCGATGTTAAGGTCGGAAAGTGATACGCTATTCAACGTGTATTTTGCCTGCATGTTAAGAACGGCACTATATGGGTTTCCGCTAAATGCGATGCTGCTGCCTCTGAGGAAGTCGAATTTACGGTTTATGACATTCTGGATAGTCATCTTATAGATACCGTCATTAATGAGGTAGTTGCCATAAAGGTCGAAGTCTCCCTTGTTGTAATAGTTGGCACGAAGTACTCCTGAACCATGAAGGTCGATATAATCGCCTGTGTTACGGTCCATAAGTATGCGTAGGGTAGCGTCAGGTGTGACGTTGACGAGGAAGTTCATTCGCATATTTGTACTTACGTCCTTCAGTTCCTTTTCCTCTTCGTCGTCACTCTCCGCTTTACTATTCTTTTTCTGCTGTTTCTTATTTACAGAATTCCAGTTTATGAACTCGGAACGTGTGATGGCATCAGGGCTTGTGGCATTATAAACCATGCTACTTCCCGGCTCCACATTACCATTTACGTCAAAAAGGAGTTCGCTACTTCGGCCTGTAATCTTGCATTTGCCAGTCATAAAGGCTGTGCCGTAGAAGTTCATCTCGCCAAAGTCGTGGAAGTCATAACAGAGCAGTTTCTCCGCATCTATGACGAAATCATAGGTCATGCGGCTAAGACAATTATGATGCAGCCCTCCAGAGAAATATGCCATATTGCCGTATTTGTCATATATCGGTTGCTTCTCAACGTAGATTTCGTTAGGTATAAAATGTACGGTTGCATCGTGGAAGGCATAACGACAGTTGAGCGACGTTATGTTCACAGCACCATTTATAAGCATATCTCCTTCGAGGTTGACACCAGAGAAAGGACCGAACAAATGCAGGCGACCTGTACATGTACCATTTACCTCATCCATGAATGAATGGCAGAAATAGTGCATGAAATCGAGATGCTCATTATTTGCCTGAATGGAAAGATCTATTTCCTCACGATGCGGAGAAACGAAACCACCGATATTCAGAACTGTACGGTCATCATCTTCGGCATACGCATCAATATCAATCTGTTTCTTGGAGTTGTTTAGTTGCGCATCAATATGCAGATTACCCATTCTGCCTTCCTGGAATGTGAAGCCCGCCACGTCGATGTGTCCCGATGCCTCTGGCGATTCGAGTATGCTATGACCGGCAATATGTCCACTTGCGAAACCGCCAAACTCCACAGAATGGAAATTGACAAGGTTGAGTATATAGCTGACATTAACATTCTTCAGGTCAGCCATGAGATAGTCGGTAGAGGACTTGGATGCAACTCCATTTACATAGATGTGCTGGAAGTCGTTCTCAAAGGCGAAGTGGTCGATGCTTAGTCGGTTATCTGTATAGACAATATCACCCGAATGCATACGCCATATACTATCTCCAACCTGAATGTCTGATCTGTCGATACTGATATGGGCTGTAGTAGCCCCGAATGGAGAAGGGGTGAAATTTGACTTCAGGTTCAGTCTTCCACGGAATATGTCATCCCTGTTGTTATTCCACGCTATGGTTGTATTCAGGACGTCATTATAAGCCTTTGCCTCAAGAGCAACGCTAAAAGGTTCCTTGTCTTTGTCTTCATCAGGCATCTGCATGGAAATACTACCACAAAGACCTTCCTCTGGTGTCCAGAGAAGTAGCTGTACATTCTCCAGTTCATGTTCGAAAGCATTTATAGAAGGTACATCAAGGAATAGGTTTGCCTGTTTTGTGTAGCCATTAATATAGCCTTGGAATGTAGCAGGTCGATGTAGGTCGATATCTACCCCAACGAGTTTGCGCAGCCATTCCGTAGAGAGCATTTGTCCGTCGATTATAACATTTCCTGCATAAGACAGGTTTGCTTTATTGACAGAGATTGAAGGCAATTGTGCATGAACAAGTTCGAGAACGGTATTCTGTAACTGTGAAGGTGTGAAATCTCCTTTTACGAGAAGTTTCACATCGTCTCCTTCAAGGGAAATCTGTCTTTCGGAATTATTGTTGCGTGTAGAACTGATGTGGATATTCTGTACATACAGATTCTCTGGCATAGCTTCCTCTTTCACGTTTCCTCCTATCATGCTTAGGTTGGATAGGTCCACATAACCGACTACATCATCGATGTTGCTGCCATGAAGATTGGTATTACAGCGCAAGGAGAATACTGCATTATTCCATTTGTCGGAAAGTCCTAACTGCTTAGGACAGAAATGCTCAAGCTCGATGTCAGTCTCAAGGTCTTTTATCTTACCGCTAAGTTTTGCCTTGGCATTAGCGGTCATCAGCACATTAGGATCGTCGATAGAGAATTTTCCATCCACATTGCCGTTTCTATACTCACCAGACACTTCCGTATTCTGGTATGTATAGTTCTTATACTGGAATTGAGGAATAAGTCCGTCAATCTTTACGGAAGAAATGGCTCCATTATTCAGTACAACATCTGTAGAGGCATCTACGGCAATTGTTCCGATTTCCGGATTTCCAAGTATCTGTCCGAGTGCTAGGTCGTTAGTCTTGATGTGCGTATCTATCTCCTTACCGTCAAATTCGCCTGTAATGGTAACAGCTCCACATTTGTCTGTCGTAATATCCTGATTGAAAGCTATCGTAGACTTTGTGCCATAGGCAGTTCCGTTGAGGGCAATATCACCAAGTCCCATGACCTGTGAAGGCATAGGGGTAATTTTATTGAGAGTCTCGAATAATGCGGATGATACGTACAGGGATAATGGTTCTATACGCCATTTCAGGTCATTAAGGAATGATTCTGCCTTTCCTTCGGCATCAAGTTCTATAGAACCGTCGGTGGCTTTTACTGAGGTCTTGAAATTGGCATTACTCTTTTCACCATTCAAAGAAGCTTTGCCTGAGAGTTCAGGAAGTTTCTTTGTCTCGAATGGCAGTAGGGAAGCGATATCGCTGAAACGGAATCGTGGTATTTCTATATCTGTGTCGAATTTCAGATCTTCTTCTACAATCTTTCCATTAAGGAAACTATAGTCTGCTCTCAGCTTCGGAATACTGAGTTCAGAATGGGGTAGGGCAATATTCAGATTTGTAATACTTGCCCTATGAGCATCGGCCTTAGCATGAAACTGAATATCCTTTATCTGTAGTCCAGAGCTTTCAAGGCAAGAGAAATGCTTTACGTTGACATCAATAGCATCATCAGTAAGTTCGTAAAGCATGATGTGGGTTGACAACTTACTTATTGCTAGATGATTGATGTCAAACTTCTCTTTTTCTTGTGGAAGATACCTCAGATTATATCTCACCGCACCATTACGTATAACGAGCGATGAAATCTGGAGATTTAATGGAGTATTTGATGTTGTATCCTTGGAAGCAAGAGAATCAACGATGAATTGGAAGTTTAGCTTGTCGTCAGGACTGTTCTTGTAAATATTGGCATCAAGACCGAAAAGCTGAGCTGAGGTTAGGTTTATCTTACCGCTCATAAGGTCGATAAGGTCTATCTTCACGGAAACACGAGAAGACTTTAGAAAACGCTCCTTGTTTTGGTCGTAAACCTCAAATCCATCGACTATGATACGATTCAGGAAACCTAAATCTACTTTCTCTATCTCTACACGGGAACCTATTCTCTCTTCAATCTTTTCCTTTAACTCACTCGCAATAAATGCCTGTACTGATGGTAGATGTGTTACTGCCATCAGTACAGCATATAGAACGACAATGGTCCATATGGTTCTTGATAATATATGGAGTAGGGTTTTATTCAACGTCTTTTAATAGACTCTCGGACCAAAGATTGTTGTACCTATTCTCACCATTGTACTACGACATTCCTGTGCTATCAAGTAGTCTCCGCTCATACCATAGGAACGTACAGAGAAGTCGTCATTGTCGGCAAAGTATTTCGCCTTTATCTCATCGAAGAAATCGGCTGCTGTGATGAATTCCTGACGTATTTGACCTTCGTCATCCACATTACTTGCCATCATCATTATGCCACGGATACGGATGTGTGACATAGATTTCCATTCACATTCAGCAAGCATCTCCCGACATTCGTCGAGTGTCATACCGCTTTTGGTCTCTTCATTGGCAATATGGAGTTCGAGAAGTACGTCTATTACTCGTTCTACCTTGGCAGCTTGCTTTTCTATTTCACGTAGAAGACGGATTGAGTCTACAGCTTCAATCATAGAAACGTATGGAGCAATGTATTTCACCTTGTTTGTCTGCAAATGACCGATGAAATGCCACTCTATATCCTGTGGCAACTCCTGATGTTTCTGCTTCAACTCTTGCTCACGGCTCTCTCCGAATATACGCTGACCTGCAGCGTATGCCTCTTCTATGTATTCCTTCGGGTGAAACTTGCTAACTGCCACGAGTTCAATACCTTCGTGCAAAGCCTGCTTTACCTTCAGGAGATTTTCTTTTACTGGATACATAAAAATAAATTATAAAATGAAAAGTGAAAAATGAAAAACACCTATTGGCATTTTTCATTTTATAATTATTCATTTTTCACTTATTGTCCTTCCTCGTATTCAGGCTTAGCCTCTAGTGTGCTCTTTACGTCTTTATGCTCGAATACGTCAAGGATATTTGTCTCGGCAATGTTAGAGATTACATAGTCATTCATGGTCTTGCCCATTACCTCGCTGATATAGTTTACTGCCTGAGGGAGGGTGTGAGCCTGAACAAGATAGTTGACTGCAGAACGCTTCTCTTTCTGTGTCTTTTCATCGAAAGTAATGAACTGAAGCTTAGCTTTGAACCAACGGTCGTCGTTGTTAAGGTCGGAGAAGAATATTTCCTTGAATGAAGCCGGTTTGATACCGTTGATGTTAAATTCGCCAGATATATAGACTGACATTTCCTCTGTGATAATGCTTTCTGCCTCTGTGAAAGTGAGGGCGTCAACTACATATTGTTCTGTTATAGGCTTTGGGGTGCCGTCATCTGTTATTTTGTCATAACGTACCTTAACTTCAAACCATTGTGATGCTATTGTTCTCATTTTTTTTGTTTTATATGTTTTAGTTGTTAATGCAAGGGTGCGCTGGAAAAAGAATTTGAACGTCAGCGCAACAGGTGCATGTCTTTGATTTTACGAGTACAAAATTACGAAAAAATCCCGTAAAACCGAAGAAATTTACATTATATTATATTTTATGATGATTTTTAGCAAAGATTATTTTGATAAACGGGGGGATTTCTGTACCTTTGCACATAAATTTATAATAATTAAGAAAAAATGCCAAAAATATCGGTTCGCGGACATGAGATGCCAGAGTCTCCTATCAGAAAACTTGCACCTCTTGCAGTCGCAGCAAAGAAACGCGGTACAAAAGTTTACCATCTGAATATCGGACAGCCAGACCTGCCTACACCAAAGGTAGGACTTGATGCTTTGAAGAATATAGACCGCACTATTCTTGAATATTCCCCTTCACAGGGATACCAGTCATATCGCGAAAAACTTGTAGGTTATTACGAGAAATACAACATCAATGTTTCTGCTGATGATATTATCATTACCAGCGGAGGCTCTGAGGCTGTATTGTTCTCTTTCATGGCTTGTCTTAACCCTGGCGACGAGATTATCGTTCCAGAGCCTGCATATGCAAACTACATGGCATTTGCGATTTCTGCAGGTGCAAAGATTCGTACTATCGCAACGACCATTGACGAGGGATTCTCGCTCCCTAAGGTAGAGAAGTTCGAGGAACTCATCAATTCTCGTACTCGTGCAATTATGATTTGTAACCCGAACAATCCGACGGGTTATCTATACACACGCCGTGAGATGAATCAGATTCGTGACCTCGTGAAGAAGTACGACCTTTATCTCTTCTCTGACGAGGTATATCGTGAATATATCTACACAGGTTCTCCTTATATCTCTGCGTGTCATCTTGAGGGAATTGAGCAGAATGTGATTCTTATTGATTCTGTTTCTAAGAGATATTCAGAGTGTGGTATCCGTGTAGGTGCACTTATAACAAAGAACAAGGACGTACGTGCAGCTGTGATGAAGTTCTGTCAGGCTCGTCTTTCTCCACCTCTCATCGGACAGATTGTGGCAGAGGCTTCACTCGATGCTCCTGAGGATTACTACCGTGATGTATATGATGAATACGTTGAGCGCCGTAAAGTGCTTATCGACGGACTTAACCGTATTCCTGGTGTATATTCGCCAATACCTATGGGTGCGTTCTATACAGTGGCAAAGCTGCCTGTTGATGACTCAGAGAAGTTCTGCCGTTGGTGTCTCGAGAAATTCGAGTACGAGGGCGAGACTGTTATGATGGCTCCTGCTGCAGGTTTCTACACTACACCGGGTGCCGGCATCAATCAGGTACGTATTGCATACGTGCTGAAGAAGGAAGACCTTGAACGTGCTCTCGTTGTGCTTCGTAAGGCACTTGAGGCATATCCTGGCAGAGTGGATGAAGAAGCGTAAAGTAAGAAAGTAGATAAGTGTAAAGAGTAGGGATTAATATATTATGAACTTCCCTTTATTCATAGCGAAGAAGATATACAATGGTGAGGGCGACGGACAGAAAGTCAGTCGCCCTGCTATTCGTATTGCCACAGTAGGTGTGGCTCTCGGTCTTGCTGTGATGCTGGTCTCTGTCGCTGTGGTACTTGGTTTCAAGCACACCATTCGAGACAAGGTTGTAGGATTCGGCAGCGACATAACTGTTGCCAATTTCTTTACCTTGCAGACGGCTGACACAAAACCGATACAATTGAACGACTCCATGATGACCGTTCTGAAGCGTATCGACGGAGTGAAGCACGTACAGAGATATGCCATGACACAAGGCATTCTAAAGACCGACTCTGATTTTCTTGGCGTTGCATTCAAAGGGGTAGGGGAAGAGTTTGATACAGCATTCCTGTCACGCAATATGGTGGAGGGAAGCATTCCTAAATTCTCAAGTGAAAAGAGCGGAAATAAGATACTCGTTTCGAAAATAATGTCGGATAAACTGAATCTCCATGCAGGTTCAAAGGTGTATGGATATTTCATGACGGGCGGTGATGTCCGTATGAGGAAATACACAGTAAGTGGAGTTTATCAGACTAATCTTTCTAAGTACGATGAGACAATGTGCTTTGCCGACCTTTACAGCGTAGTAAAACTCAATGGCTGGGAGACAGATCAGACTACAGGTGCAGAGTTGTCGATTAAGCAGTATGACCAGCTTGATCAGGTACTCCATTCTGTCACTAAGAAAGTAAACAAGCATGTTGATGCCTATGGTGAGACCTATTGTTCTGCTACTGTAGAGGAATTGAATCCGCAGATATTCTCATGGCTTGAGCTTCTTGACCTTAATGTGTGGATTATCCTTGCTTTGATGGTATGCGTAACTGGATTTACGATGATAAGCGGACTCCTCATTATCATACTTGAGCGTGTGCAGATGATAGGTGTGTTGAAGGCGTTAGGAGCAAGGAATGGTATGGTACGCCATACATTCCTGTGGTTTGCTATATTCATCATCGGTAAGGGTATGATTATCGGAAATATTCTCGGAATAGGAATATGCCTCATACAACATTATACTGGTATTGTGAAACTTGATCCTGCTATCTATTATGTTGCAGAGGCTCCTGTGGAAATAAATATTCCGCTATTCCTTCTTGTCAATATCGCTACTCTGCTTGTTAGTGTGCTGGTCTTGATCATCCCGAGTTTCCTTGCCAGCCATATCCGTCCCGCTCAATCCATGCGATACGAGTAAGGCACGCAACATGACCTCCGTCTGTTTTCTGCGGGCGCGAGTCTCTGGAATGCTCATGTCTGCTTTCTCAAACCAGATTTTTGCTTGTCGGAAGTTCTCAATCTGGATAGAATCTGATTCCATCATCATTCCGCAGCATCCCATGCGGTAATATATATCACCTTTCTCGTGTTCATTGGCAACTGGGAGTGACATCTCATAATAGGATAAGGCGGTAGGGTATTCGCCTAGCAGGAAATGGCTCTCTGCACAGGAATAGTAACAGACTCCTCGCTCATGAGGTGGAAACGGCTCTAAATGAGGAATTATGCTATCAAGCATCTCTGAAGCGTGCCTATAGTCTTGCTCCTTGAAATAGCATACACCCATATAGGCATAGAAACGAGGATTAAGACGATACTTCTTTGCCAAACCCTCAAAGAGAATAAGGGCCTCGTGGTACTTCTGTCCACCAAAGTATTCTATCGCCTTTCCCAGTTTCTCAGACTCTCTAACCTGCGCATTAACAGATGATAGGGTAGAAAGAGTTAGAAATATGAATAATGCTACTTTTTTCATTACCTAATAGTTAATTTCGTATGTAAAGGTAGTTATTCCTCATAAAAATGACAGAAAAAACAGAAAAATATTATATGACAATGAAAAAATTTTTTTCTATAATGGTTCTTGTGGCAATCGCAATTAGCTCGCAAGCACAAGGCCTTAATCGTTTTTTCATAGATACACCTGATAGTATTCAACCTTATATGAAGAAACTTGACAGAGAAGCAATGATTTTGAGTGCAGATCCGTCAAAGGACACTTGTAGCTATATGAGTATCCTGTATGGTGGCACAGTTAGCATCACTCATCTCAGTCCTGAACTGATTGTGTTCAATCCGTCAAATACATTTACACAGGAATTTGCCATTCTTCCTGCCGATAGTGATTCTGTATTCTGCGTGGTTTCCACTTATAAGGCTCCAGAAGGGGAGAGTAATGTGAAGATCTACGACAGAAACTGGTCTTTACTCTCAACGATAGACCTTACGGACAAGGCTAAGCTTGCAAGACCTGACAGCATATCTGAGACTCGTTTCGAGGAAATCGCTCAAACTCAGGAAATAAAAATGGTATTGGCAAGCATTGACAGGAAAAATACCCAGCAACTGAATATTGAGTATTCAATGCCATTGATGAGTTCGGACGAAAAAAAGGCATTTTTACCCTTGATTTTGAAAACGAACCTTAAATGGAACGGCAAAACTTTTAATTAATGTGAAATTTAAGCTAAAAAACATACAAAACTCTTGCAAGTACGGAAAAGAAATCGTATCTTTGCATCGTGTTTTTCATGGTATTAGATTATTAAGGTTAATAAAGATTGGTTGTCGTGAGACAATCAATTTTTTTTGTCCACTGTTCTGAGTATATCTTAGGGCAGTGGACAATTTCTTATTTTTTATTCAAGATTAATTTTTTTTATTCTATATTGATGGTTGGCTTTAGCTTGATAAGCTTTCGAATAATTACAAAACCTTATCATAATTTTATATTCTGATTTTTTCGAATTTTCGAATCATTCAGGATTAAAAATAATCTTGTTATATGGCAAAGGGTCTGTCAAGTTTTCTTGATTTCCTTTTTGCATTGAAAAAAAATAAATCTGCAAAAAATATTTCATGGAATGACAGATGATGAAAGAGATAAAAGAACTCCTGAAATTATTACCTATACTTGGTGGGAGATAAATATGCTCATGGAATAGAGGATTTGTAGGAAATTAAAAGGTCTAAATATACTTATTTATCATAATAGATATTCTAGTCATAAATATATTAAGTCTTTTTTGCCACTTGTGTAGCTCTTATGTTCCTCTTATGTTGCTCTTATGTAGCTCTTATTTGAAATAAGCGATTCTCTGGAGTTATGAAATAAAAAAATAAGAAAAAATGTAGAATCTCTGGCATTAAGGAAAAATGTAATTACAAATTCTGTTTTATAATTATTTTTTAGTATCTTTGCACCAAAATATACAATATATAAAAAAATGGATAATAAAGAATACAAAAGTATTGCAGTAGATTATAAGCTCTACGTAATTGAGAATGGTGAGAAATCTCTTCAGGAAGAAACTTCAGCAGGAAATCCATTCCGTTTCCTCAGCGGTTTCGGCATGACAATTCCTGGTTTTGAAAATGCCATTGCTCCTTTGGCTGTCGGTGACACATTTGACTTTACACTTTCTAAAGATGATGCATATGGTGATTACTACGCTGAGCGTGTCCTTGATCTTGCCAAGGATATGTTCTGTATCGACGGTAAATTTGATGACGAGCATATCTATGTAGATGCTATCGTACCATTGCAGAATCAGGACGGAAACCGCTTTATGGGTCATGTTCTTGAAATCTCTGAGAAAACTGTCAAGATGGATCTGAATCATCCTCTCGCTGGCAAGGAACTGAATTTCGTAGGTTCTGTGGTTGAGTCTCGTGAGGCTACAAACGGTGAGATTCAGGCAATGATCAACCACATGGCCGGAGGTGGCGGTTGTGGTGGCTGCGGAGGCGGTTGTAACGGAGGTTGTGGCGGCTGTGGCAGTGATGGTGACTGCGATTGCGAGAATGGCGGTTGCAACTGCAAGTAAATAATATTTACTTTTTCATTTAATCAAATGAATACATTCGGAAAAATATTCACGGTCACTACATATGGTGAGAGTCACGGTGCTGCCGTTGGTGGCGTTGTTGACGGAATGCCTGCCGGAATCGACATAGACCTCGATTTCATACAGGCAGAGCTATCCCGTCGTCGCCCAGGTCAGAGCAAGATAACCACATCACGTAATGAGGCTGATCAGGTTGAGCTTCTCTCTGGCGTATTTGAAGGAAAGTCAACAGGCTGCCCTATCGGATTCATTGTCCGCAACACCAATCAGCATTCACAGGACTACGAGAATATGCGTTGCACATTCCGTCCGTCTCATGCCGACTACACATACCAGACAAAATACGGCATTCGTGATCATCGTGGTGGCGGTCGTACATCTGCCCGAATCACTATCGGACGTTGTGTAGCCGGAGCACTTGCCAAGCTCGCTCTCAAGCAGTTAGGTATCAGCGTACAGGCATACACCTCACAGGTTGGCGACATCTGTCTTGATCGTGACTATAAGAAATATGATCTCAGCATAACAGAGACAAATGCCGTGCGTTGTCCAGATCCAGAGAAAGCAGCTCAGATGGAATCTCTTATTTCAGAGGTCAAAGAAAAAGGCGACACTATTGGTGGTGTTATAACCTGTGTTATCAAAGGATGCCCTGTAGGACTTGGAGAGCCAGAATTCGACAAACTCCATGCAGTTCTCGGTCATGCTATGCTCAGCATCAATGCTGTTAAGGGCTTTGAATATGGCGAGGGCTTTGCTGGTGTCAATCAGCGTGGTTCTCAGCAGAATGACGTATTCACTACAGATGCCAACGGCAATATATGTACAAAGACAAATCATAGCGGTGGCATACAAGGTGGCTTGTCAAATGGTGAGGACATCTATTTCCGTGTAGCTTTCAAGCCTGTTGCAACCATTCTTATGGAACAGGACACCGTAGATATGGAAGGCAATGCAACTGTACTAAAGGCTCGTGGCCGCCACGATCCATGCGTTCTGCCTCGTGCAGTACCTATTGTAGAGGCAATGGCAGCATCTGTTATTCTCGATGCGTATTTGCTTAATAAAACAACAACATTATAGTACTAATGTAAATTTACAATGTACAGATTTTGGCAATCGTTAATTTGTACATTGTAAATTTATACTTATAAATAGTACATGAAAAAACTCCTACTATCATTATTCATAACTACCCTACTTCCGAATCCCGTAAAGGCTGGTATCCTTGACCATTGGAGCGTGGAGGCAGAGAGTCCCGAAACGAGCGTCACTACCCTACCGGATAGCACTATTGACATCGTTGCGCCAAAGGGACTCACGCTATGGTATAATGAGCGTATGGAAGGCAACACCATAATAGAATATGATGCGCGTATTGTGGTGGAAGATAACAACAGCGAGCCATGGAACCGTCTTTCCGACCTAAACTGCTTCTGGATGGCATCTGACACTCATAAAGAGAGCCATAACCCGTTGGAAGGCATTCACGAGCGACAAGGAATATTCGTCAGGCAGTATGCCCTGAGTCTCTACTATATGGGCTTCGGAGGCAATCATAACACAACCACACGCTTCCGCAGATACACAGGCGATGAGAGAGGCGTAAATAATGCGGAATATCGTCCGGCAATACTTGTTGAATATACCGACTCCGCACACCTTCTAAAGAAAAACCATTGGTATCATATACGTCTTGAACAGATTGACGGATGCGTGCGATATATTATTGATGGAGAGGTGATTGTAGAGTATCAAGACCCCACCCCACTCACTCGAGGTTATTTCGGATTCCGCACTACCCTATCCCACGCACAGATACGCGGATTCACCTATACCTGCACTCCATTATTCTAAAACCATTACGAAGAAAAATGAAAGTAATAATACTAAATGGAAGTCCAAAGGCTGAAGGCAACACAGCCATAGCCTTACACGAAGTTGAGCGTACCCTAAACCAACAGAGTATAGAGACGGAATGGATACACGTTGGGCATCGTCAGATACATGGCTGTATCGCGTGTAATAAGTGCTGGGACACGAACGAATGCTGTTTTCACGATATTGTGAACGAGATTTCAGAGAAAATGGATGCTGCCGACGGTCTCCTTATCGGTTCTCCCGTGTATTTCGCTTCGGCATCAGGCACCCTACTCTCACTTCTCGACCGTCTCTTCTACTCCACCCTTCACAAGAACTGGATGATGAAGGTTGGCGCTTCAGTTGCTGTGGCTCGTCGTGGTGGCGCAACGGCTACAATGGATGTGCTCAACAAATACTTCCTCAAAACCAATATGCCTGTCGTTCCGTCGCAATACTGGAGCATCGCCCACGGCACAGACCCAGGAGAGGTTGTTCAAGACGAGGAAGGTATGCAGACAATGCGACAGTTGGGACTCAATATGGCTTTCATGATTAAGAGCCTACGCCTTGGTATGAAGACATTTGGTTCTCCGAAAATCAAGGAAGAGCTTGTTGAAACCCACTTTATCCGCTCTCTCAAGCAATAAACACATGGAACAAGAACCAGTCTTAAACGAACATAACAAGCAGGAATATGAACCTGCACATACAGCCGAGCACCTTCTCAACCAGACGATGATAAGGATGTTCGGATGCGAACGTTCAAGAAATGCGCATATAGAGCGTAAGAAGTCTAAGATAAACTACAACCTCGAAACCTGCCCGACCCTTGAACAAGTGGCAGAGATTGAGCGTAGAATGAATGAGGTTATCCAACAGGATTTGCCCGTAACCTTCGAGTTCGTAACCCGCGACAACATCCCTGACGGTGTGGTGCTCGACAAATTGCCCGAGGATGCAAGCGAGACATTGCGTATCGTACGTATAGGCGACTACGACATCTGTGCCTGTATCGGAAACCACGTAAAGACAACGAAAGAGATAGGAGCCTTCAAAATCACGAGCACTAGCTATAATGACGGAAGTTTCAGAATTGTATATAAAGTTATATCATGACACGAAAGCAGATAACATCCCTACTATTGCTTGGAGCATCTATAATATATGATGTAATCCCAGCAGACTTAATTCCCGACATCCCTCTTGTCGGGTGGCTTGATGACATGCTCGTAACCTCATCAGCAGCGCTCAACTGTCTCCAGCAGTTTGGTATCAATGCTAATGGCAAGATAGATAGACTTCTCAAATGGCTTAAATGGATATGCATTCTCCTTGCAGTCCTTGTCGTCATCATATTTATTGCTCTTGCAGGCACCGTAATTGATATGGTGAATAAGTAAATTCTATGCTTACCCGCGACCAGAAAATATACAGAGTTACCATTACAGGCAGTATCGTGAACATCGTATTGCTTGTGATGAAGTTTGTGGCAGGAATACTCGGAAACTCTGCCGCAATGGTGGCTGATGCCGTACATTCGCTTAGCGACTTCCTCACCGATATCGTTGTTATCGTACTTGTGAAACTCAGCAGCAAGCCGGCAGACAAGGATCATGACTATGGACATGGGAAGTACGAAACCATTGCTACATCCATCATCGGAATAGCACTTATCGCCGTTTCCCTTATGCTTGCATGGAACGGAATCGATAAGATTATCTTCGTTGTTAAGGGTGGAGATATTGAGTCTCCATGTATGATAGCATTCATTGCGGCTATCGTGAGTATCTTGTTGAAAGAGTGGGTGTTCCGCGTTACGAAGAAAGTAGCACTTGAAGTCGATTCTCAGGCACTCGAAGCTAATGCATGGCATCATCGCAGCGATGCTTTGTCATCAATAGGAACCGCCATCGGTATTGGAGGCGCCGTACTTCTCGGAAACAGCTTTGCCGTACTCGACCCTATTGCAGCGGTCATCGTGAGCGTGTTCATCTTCATTGCTGCATATCGACTTCTACGTCAAGCTTCGGGCGAACTGCTTGAGGAGAGTTTGCCAAAGGAAACCGAGGACAAAATTGAGGAGATTGTTTATCGTGACAGTCTGGTAAGCGATATCCATAACCTGCACACCCGTCGCATCGGTAGCATCATTGCCATAGAGATGCACCTTCGTCTTCCAGGCGATATCAGCCTTGAGGAATCTCACCGTCACGCTACCGCCATTGAGCGTGCTTTAAGGGATGAATTCGGTAGTGGAACACATATCATGCTGCATATTGAGCCCGTCAAATAACCCTGCTATGACAATAAGAATACTTAATTCCTCTGATAGAGAGGCTTTCTTTCAACTATCCAAAGAGATAGTTGCTACGTTGACGAATAAGGATTGGCTTATCCCGATGACAGAAGAAGAGGCTGATGCTACGTTCCGTGACGATAGCGAAGACATCGTTTTAGGCGCATTCATCGATAATAGACTTGTGGCAACACTTGGTCTGTTTCATGACATCCGCGACTATGCTGAAGAACTGCCTGACAATTTCCTTGCCCTCAATGGTGCAGAGATTGGAGAGGCTATGGTACGTCCGGATTTCCGAAGAAACGGACTGATGAACCAACTGGTAGAGGCTCTTCAAGCCCATATTCAGAATAGTAGCCTTGACTACCTTCTAGCTACCGCCCATCCTGATAACGTCAGTAATCACCTTATCCAGAAAGCAGACTTTACCTTGCACAAAGTGTTTGAAAGACGTGGATACACAAGGAATATGTATATAAAGAAACTTTGAATTTCTACCGTAGTGCTTCCCATAATCCTCCCTTATTTCTCCGTACCAAACTCGGTGATTCTTCGCTTCTCCACCGACTTTGCACCGACTTTGGTACGGAGGAAGAGCGAAGGTAGAACGAAGGATGAGCGAAGGAGCATAGAACAATAGTATAGAAATCATTTTCATCGGAATATCTCATAATTGAAAAAAAACAGCAAAATATTTGGGTGCAATGCTTTTTTTTCGTAATTTTGCATTTGCATAATGCAAAAAATTAATTTTAACACCTAAAACTTAAAAAACTATGACGCTAAACAATGTTTTAAAAGACGCATGGGAAATTGGTAAGAAGAAATGCGGCTTTTTAGTTCTTTTCGGATTGGCTTCTGCAATAGTCGGTTCACTTTCAAGCAGATCAAATAATCAGGACTCTATCAAAGTATTGCAAAAAATTGCAGAAGGAGACATGCAAGGAGCAAAGGCTATGCAAGAACTTGCGAAAAACCCTCCAATGTCTTCAGTAGATTTCATACTTATAATAATAGGTGTACTCTTATCTATATATGTTTCTATAGCTTTATATCGCTATGTAAAGAAGATTGTGGATGATGAAGATGTCGATTTTAAAGAATTACTTAATTCATCAGTGAAGGTGTATGGCATGTTCTTTGTTAAAAGTCTTTTGTATGGTATAGCTGTAGGACTCGGACTTTTGCTCTGTGTATTGCCTGGAATATATCTTGCTGTAAGATTGGCATTCGTTCAATATATTGCGGCCAATGAACCAGAACTTAGCGTTAGCGAAACCTTCTCTAAGTCAATGAATCTGACAAAAGACAAATTCTGGGACTTGTTAGGGTATGGAATCGTTGCTATCCTTATTGTACTTTCAGGTTTCTTACTATGCTGTGTAGGTTATTTGTTCACTGCTCCATTGTCTGCCGTATTCATGGGAGTTGTATATAAAGAACTCGTTCAAGAGAGCTATATTCCAGAATCTGCTCCTGAATCTTCAGAGAATAATGAAATGTAATAAGACGGCAATATTGTCGATAAGCATCCTTTGTGTGGCATGTGTCATTTTGGCTTGGGGTAATCCACATAGTCTTTCATGGCCTTTGAAGTGTCCGTTGTATCAAATTACAGGTCTTCAATGTCCATTATGCGGAATGCAGAGAGCCGTTCATGAACTGTTACACGGAAATATGAAAGAAGCCTGGAGTCTTAACCCAGGCTTCTTTCTGTTCTCTCCTTATTGGTTTGTAGTTCTCATCGGAACAATATTCCCTAACCTACAGAAAACCAATTTTATCGTCCGATTTTGTTTACGTGACAAAATCATTTTCCTTGCCCTCATAGCGCTTGTGTTATGGGGGATTGTAAGGAATTTCTGATTACAAATTATTAATTTGCACAATAGATTTTGACAGGACCGTTAAGACCTGATGGCATTGGCTTCCAACGATTGTATTTACGGTGCTTATAGTTGATGTTAACGATATTGATATCATCAAACTTTCTCCATTTCACTCCCCTCCTATCCATATCTGCAATACGGTTGGCAGGAAGGTTTGTGACCTCGATACGTAGAGTGTTGCCTTTCTGCTTGAGAATTGAGTTGTCAAAAGTCAGAATATAAGGTACACACCAGGCACATCCAACATAAACATCATTTATATATACACGCGCGGATTCTCGTACATCACCAAGATCAATTGCACATTGGGTGTTAGATGATTGATATTGTCTTTTTGCTGGTAGATCGAAGGTGGTTTCATACACGCCTGTTCCCATCGTAACCTTAGCAGAGTCGTTGTCAAGGGTCTCCCAAGTACAGAGTTTACCAATCTTAAATGTCTCATTAACCTTTGGCGCTTCCTCGATGAAAGACAATTTCCAATTATCTTCTAATTTTACAATATCTTTATTTTCTTCCCTATCACTAAGATCTTGATAATCAAGTGATGGCAATGACAAATTCTGTGATTCATTAAATGTCTGTAGTATCATTGACTGACCAGAACGGAGTTTAATTTGAACTCTTCCACCACCTTGTATTTCTGCAGTATATTGTTTTCCCGTAAGAGGATCAACCCACATTGCCTCTGTGAATCCTACGGTCAGATGCACTTTGGCATTAATATCATTCGGGGTTAGGTTGGCTATGAAATAATGATATCCAGCCTCATTCTTTCTGCGTATGACCTTAAGTCCAAGCTTATTACGCATAGGCTCTGGATTACAACAGCCTTCCATATCCTCAGGCTTTACACCTATAAGAATCTTTGCTCCCTGTGTTTTGAGTTGAGCGATATGATTCCTGACAGCCTCCGTCATGATTGTGCTATCACTTTGGATGATGAGCCCAGAATATGGCTGTCCGGTTGCCGTGACAAGCTTTCCGTCCTTGTAAGAAGTTGAAAGAAGGTATTTCTCGCTTATATAGTCGCAGTCGTAGCCTGCCCTATCGATTCTGTTTACTGCATCTACAAACTCTGGGGCAAGTTCTCCCATGACGTGTATGGTGAACTGCATGAGTCGCTGATCCTTGGTGTTCCTTGTCCACATATCCCTTACAGGGAGGAGAACAAGGAAGTCATTATCCGGTTTTCCCCATTGCAGATATGACTGGCAACGGTCAATATACTTCATGAGTTCTGGGGCATCACGCCAGATACTATTTGTCGGACTCATGTCGATGGAAGCGTAGAATTTCCATCCTGGCCATGGATCATCTTTCGGGGAATAGCATGTGCCGTGGAAATAAACATTGTTTACACCTGCACAGAACATAAGGTCGAGGTCTGGCTTTATCTGAGAGAGCGACGTGCGGAAATGTTCTGTAAGCCATGTGCAGGTCTCGCTTGACGTGAGTTTCTTGCCATTGATATGTGCTGCAGAAGGGGCATACTTGAGCATGGAGAAATCTGAATCGTTCTTGCGCGTGTGCTCGACATCCTTACGTAAACCTTTGATACCGAAGTCGGTAAGCCCGAATCCTTCAATCTCTGGTATATCCACAGCAGAATAGCAATCGATGAGGTTTGCAGGCGATCCATGAGCCTGATTACGCGTGATGACGCCGTGACTATGCGCCCATTCAGTCCATGTCTGTGTGAAGTTCTCGAAGATAAGTTCTCCTAGTGTTTCGCGATAGTCAGACACAACCTTTACATCGCCATCAATGAGCTTCTCAATGTTATCCTCAAGGCTATATCCTCTTCGATTCTCGAACTCAGGGAAGAGATCGGTGGTATAATCAGCCTCGCTAACCTCATAGGAGTCATTGAAGAAGGTGTGAGGATATGGCGTGTTCGTTTTCTCGAAAGCATCGCTGATATGCTGGAGGTAGTTGAGTACAGCCTGTTTGTTAAAATGGTCAACAACGAATCCCTCTCCTCCAGGAGCTGGACGTTTCACCATCATTACGCCCATTTTCTTCCATAGGGTGATGATTCGCCAGTCGCCCTTGCTGATTTTCTTCTTATTGAGAGGCACAAGCCTTCCTTTCCTGTCAAAAATGAGGCGAAGAAAAGTCTCGCCCTTATTTACTGACTTACCATAGGCATAGATACCGACTAGGCGTTTGTCATCAAGCGTGTCGGGGACTTCCACGAATGTGGAGTCATCAATCTGTATCGGCAGGGGCTTGGGAGGTTCGGGCTTATAGCGCTTTATGAGCGATGAATGTATGGTAGTATCACATACCAGGAGCTTTGATGCACTTTCCTCAAGAGGGACCCATGGACCGCCAAACGGCCATCCTGTTCCCGTTGCCATGTCAATCTGTATGTTATTCTTCTTGCCTTCATCCTGTACGAAACGAAGCATTTCCATCCACTTAGGTGACAGGAACTCGATATTGTTCTGTTCATTACCAAGCACACCGTATATTGGTGTAATCTCGAGTGCGCCGATTCCACAATCGGCATACTGTTTCATGTTCCATGCGATGTTCTCCTTGTCTATAGCTGAACCCATCCACCACCATCGGACACCAGGCTTTGTCGTCTCCGTACTCGAAGGCGTAATCTGTGCAGATGCAGAAGCAGCAAATAGCAAGGATGCAAGTGTTATTGATATGGACTTATTGATCATTGTTTAGGGTGAAGCGTAATTGAAAAAGATGGGCTAATTTTCATTCATGATGATATGGTTCTCCTTTTATGATAGTACATGCCCTGTATATCTGTTCGGTAAACACAAGGCGCACCATCTGATGTGAGAAGGTCATCTTTGACAGACTTATTTTCTCATTTGCTCTCTGATACATGGCATCAGAAAAGCCATAAGGACCTCCGATAACGAAGACGAGACGGCGTACAGAGGCGTTTTTCTGCTCAATCCATCGAGCGAACTCCACCGAGCGGAATTCCTTTCCATGCTCATCAAGAAGAACGACATGATCGGATGGCTGCAATTTGGCAAGCACCATTTCGCCCTCACGCTCTTTCTGCTGTGCTTCAGAAAGCGCCTTCGTGTTCTTTAGCTCTGGAATAACGGTTATTGCGAATGGCATGTAATGGCCAATTCTCGATGTGTAGTCGTCTATTCCTGCCTGAAAATGCTTGTCGTTTGTTTTACCGATTAGTATGAGTTCTGTCTTCATATATGAATTTACGCCCTTCCATGTTATCGTGGAAGGTATAGGATTTGTTTTTTGACTTGCAAATATAACAAAAAAAATGTGTATTACCAATATAAAAGAGAAATTTCGCTGTTATTTTTGAAAAAAAGTGTCCTTTTCTTTCATTTTAAAAATCTTTTTTCTACTTTTGTAGTCAATACGTGCTTACGTATATAAACATAAAAAGAATATTCATCTAATATACTAAAAACAAACAAATGGCAAACAACGCAGAACTCGTTGCTCAGTGCCGTGCTAAGGCACAAGAGTGGTTATCCCCTTCTTTCGATGAGAAGACACGCGCAGAAGTACAGGCTCTTCTTGACAATGAAGATCCAAGTGACCTCGTAGATGCATTCTATCAGAATCTTGAGTTTGGTACTGGTGGTCTCCGTGGTACTATGGGAGTCGGTACAAATCGTATGAACAAATATATCGTGGCAATGGCTACACAGGGCTTCGCTAACTATGTGCTGAAGTCATTCCCTGGTCGCAAGGATCTTGCAGCTGTAGTTGGACACGACTGCCGTAACAATGGTCGTGACTACGCAGAGACCGTTGCTGCTATCTTCACAGCCAATGGCATCAAGGCTTATCTCTTTGAGAGCCTCCGCCCTACCCCTGAGATTTCATTCGCTATCCGTCAGCTTGGCGCACAGTGTGGTGTAAATGTAACAGCTTCTCACAATCCAAAGGAATACAACGGCTACAAGGCCTACTGGGAGGATGGTGCTCAGGTGCTTATGCCACATGATACCGCTATCGTTGAGGAAGTAAAGAAGGTAAAGATCGAGGACGTGAAGTGGGATCTAAACCCTGACCTTCTCCAGATCATCGGCGGTGAGATGGACTTCGACTATATGCAGGCAGTTAAGGAGGGTATGGTTGATCAAGATGTCATCCTCCGCAACAAGGACCTGAACATCGTATATTCTGCTATGCACGGTACTGGTCGTGTACTCGTTCCACTTTGCCTCCGCTCTTGGGGTTTCCAGAACATCAACGTTGTACCAGAGCAGATGGTTGTGGACGGTAACTTCCCTACTGTTGTTTCTCCAAACCCAGAGAACCCAGAGGCTATGACTCTCGGCATCAAACTTGGTACAAAGCTTAATGCTGACCTCGTGGTTGCTACCGACCCAGATGCAGACCGTCTCGCTATCGTATGCCGTAATGGTAAGGGCGAGTGGCAGATTCTCAATGGTAACCAGACCGCTTGTATGTTCTATTGGTACACCATCAAGAACAAGAAGGCTCTCGGACAGCTCAAGCCATCAGACTTCATGGTAAAGACCATCGTTACCTCTGAGCTTATCGCTAAGATTGCCAAGGCAAATGGTGTTGAATGCTTCGATGAATACACAGGTTTTAAGTGGATTGCATACCGCATCCGTGTTAACGAGGGTAAGCGTCAGTATATAGGTGGCGGTGAGGAGTCATTCGGCTATCTGCCATATGACAAAGTACGTGATAAAGACGCTCCTGCTTCTATCTGTCTTATCTGTGAGATTGCTGCATGGGCAAAGGATCAGGGCAAGACTCTGTTCGACCTGCTTCTCGATATCTATAAGGAGTTCGGTTTCCAGAAAGAGACAACAATCAACGTTGTTAAGCCAGGTAAGTCTGGTGCCGATGAAATCAAGGCAATGATGGAGAACTTCCGTCAGAACCCACCTCAGACAATTGCAGGAAGCAAGGTTGTAACGATCAAGGACTATAAGGTATTGAAGCGTACAGACAACGGCGTTGTTACCGACTTTGAGATGCCAACAACAAGCAACGTACTTCAGTGGTTCACAGAGGACGGTCTAAAGGTGAGTGTACGCCCATCAGGCACAGAGCCAAAGATCAAGTTCTACTGTGAGGTTCCAGTTCCTGGACAGTTTGACGGTGACTATGTTGCTGCAACTGCCAAAGCTGATGCCCGTGTAGAGGAAATCAAGAAGGATCTTGGTTTATAAGAAAGGACCATCATAAAACGACTATAAAACTACGTGCCCGGCACCTGTGTTATACATCGGTGTCGGGATTTTTTATTAACTCGTAATTTTGTTATCAAATGAAAACAATTTCCAATAGTATATTAGATATCTCCGTAGAAGAACATGGTGCGGAGCTTTCAAGCATAAGATGCAATGGAAGGGAATACTTGTGGGGCGCTTATCCAGAGTTTTGGAAGCGTCACTCCCCTGTGCTGTTCCCTATTGTAGGTAGTGTATGGAATGGTATGTACACATCGCATGGTGAAACGTTCAAAATGGGACAGCATGGTTTTGCACGCGATATGGATTTCAAATTAATCAAAGAAGAAGAGGATTATCTTGAATATGAGCTGAATTCATCGGATGAAACCCTATCTAAATATCCCTACCCTTTTATTCTACGCATAGGCTATAAGATTGAAGGCAAAAGCATTACTGTGATATGGAAAGTGGAGAATCCATCGGATAACGACATGTATTTCCAGATAGGTGCTCATCCTGCATTCTATTGGCCTCTTCTTTCCGATGAAACGGTAGAGAATGGTGTGGATGCCATGAAAGCGGAACTTGCAAAGAATGATAACAGAGGATATTTCTATTTCCCTGAGAAACCGCAGGAAATCGTCCGTACTCTCATTACGGAAGGAGGATGTGTGGATGTCGGGAAGAAACAGAGTCTGAAGGTATCAGACGGCTATCAGCCTCTTACTACCGAGACATTCAATCACGATGCCCTTGTGCTTGAAAACGACCAAGTACACGAGGTTACTCTTTGTGACAAAGATAAGAAGCCATATCTCACACTCTCATGGGATGCTCCTTTGGTTGGACTCTGGTCACCTCCAAAGAAAAACGCCCCATTTGTCTGTATAGAACCCTGGTATGGACGTGCAGACCGTGCCAATTACAAAGGAAACTTTGAGGAAAAGGACTGGATACAGCATCTTGAAGGGCATGGACAGTTTGAGACGAAATATACTATTAGGATTAATTGATTATCCTTGCCAGATAATCATAATGCTCCCCCTCTGTTATCAACTGTGCGTGAAGTCCGATGGATTCGGCAATAGTGGAGAGTAAAGGGAAATCAACATAGAGCCAGTCGAAAGGCTCTCCTTCTATATCCTTATACATCATCTGATAGTCAACCTCTCCATAATAGTTCGCGTTGAGGTCTATATCGAAAGAGCCGTCCTCATTCTCATAGATATACTTCAGGTCTGAAGAGTCTATGAGTATCTGACCATCAGGGACAAGGAGTTCTTTAAGTCGTTTGAATAGCTGTGGAAGGTTACTTATCTTCCCTGCTATCCCAGTACCGTTCATTAATAACAGAATGGTATCATAACTTCCTTTGAACTCATTGTCGAAAAGATTGACACACTGTACTTTAGAAATACCACGTTTAAGCATAGCCTCACAGCTTAAAGGGGAGATGTCTATGGCTGTTACGTCCTTATTCTGTTTCTGTAATGCAAGGGCATGACATCCTGCTCCAGCCCCTACATCGAGTATCTTTCCACATGAGAGTTCAAGTGCCTTACGCTCAAGCAAGGGCATTTCTCTAAGGTTACGGAAAAGATGTGATACGGGCATTTCATCTTCCTCAAACATGGAAGACAATATGCGAAGTGTGTCAGCCTTTCCTGTGGACTGGTAGTCGAGAATCGCCGCACCCATCGGGTCTTTTTCTTTGGATAATATGGTGTTTACCATTTATAATTTACTATTTATCTTTGAACGGAATTCGAAATAAAAGAGGATGCCTGCCGTGGTGAGACCAAATGGCATTCCCATCCAAACGCCTACTCCCCCCCAACCGAATATGAAGGCGAAGACATAGCTGAGTGGAATACTGACTATAACATACGAGATAAAAGCATAAAGCATCAGTTTCTTTACTTCTGCTATACCCCTAAGGGCATTGGCAAAGGTTATCTGCATGCAATCACCAAACTGATAGATGAAGAAGCATGGAATGAGAGATAATACCACGGAAACGACATCCTCGCTCGTTGTAAAGCATGAGACAAGCGGATATCGGAATATCTGTATTGCTCCTATCATCAAGAGGATGAGCGCTATGCCGATAATGAATGCCGTATTTGCCGTTCTGCGAACATTATGCCAGTCACCTACTCCACGGAACTGGCTAATCAATACACTTGCAGCGGCTCCTATTCCATAGACAATTTGGAAACAGAGCGTTGAAATGGTACACATTATTTGATGAGCAGCAAGTGGAATTGCTCCAAGCCATCCCATGAAAATTGCGCAGATATTGAATGAAGAGGCCTCCAAACCAAGTTGGATGCTTATAGGGAATCCTAAGAACAGCAATTGTTTCATTCTACTTATCTCTGGCCGTGTACTAACAGATGGCTTTAATTCCCTATATTTCTTCATCGTTGCAATTGCAATGAGGAGTGCGACAACAGCCAAAATACGCGAAATAATCGTAGCTATTCCTGCACCGAAGAGTCCCAATGCCTCTATTGAGAAATGACAATTGAAAAGTGAAAATTCAAGGCCGAAGATCAATGGTAGGTTAAGGAGAATATTCAGGGCATTCGCACCAAGCATTATCCACATAGGGACTTTCGTCTCTCCAACCGCATCAGAATATTGCTTTAGCGCGTTGAATACAGCCATAAAAGGCATTGAAGCGGTGATAATGAGAAAATACGGCAATGCGTATGGCATTATCTCTTCTGGCTGATGTAGTATGCCAATATTGAAGTATAGAAGCAACAGTAATGCCACGATAACGAGACTGAACAGGAAGTTTACAATAATGCTGTCAATAAGAGATTGTGCTACTCCTCTATTGTCTTTCTTACCGTACAAAGCGCCGATAACAGGCGTAGAGGCATACGAGATGCCAAGCATGAAATAGATGACGAAGTTGAATACATTGTTTACAAAGCCAGCGGCAGCAAGTTCCATAGTACCATACTGCCCCACCATAATCGTATCGGCAAACTGCTGGGCAATAGCGCCCAACTGTCCGATGATTATGGGGATGCCTAGCTTTACTATAGATTGAGCAATATAAGAATCACCCCATAGTCGCCACAGAAAAGCAGGAAGATTGGTATGTGGAAGTCTTCGGAACAATTTTCAATTAATGTAAAAGCCCGTCACCACTGTGGATGACGAGCCTCTACTATAGTCTATTTCTTAAATTGGTTGGTATTTCTCAATTTTTACTTGCGATAGTCAGCCAGATCATCAGCAGAAGCACTCATTACGAAGCTGTAATGACGCTCAATCTCAGATGCTGCGTAGCGGTTGTAAACCTTAGCAGACTCATTGAAGAGCTCTGGAGCCCTGCTTGCATCGCCAATGAGAAGGAGTGACATGATGATATCGGCAGCCATCTCATAGAGGTGACGGATAACGAAATCCTTGAATTCATCATTCTTCTGAGCGTTAACGTAAGCAACAGCCTCGTTGTATTTCTCAGCCATCTTAGCGCACTTTTCCTTGAGTGGGAGATACTCAGCAGCACACCAGTCATCAGAACCTACGCTTGCAGGAGCCTGACCAGTCTGGAGCATATCAGCGATAACTGTGCCGTAGAAGCCGTTTGTGATGTAACGACCAGCAGCAACAGTCTGAAGCTGTGTTGTACCCTCATAGATAGAAAGGATACGAGCATCACGATAGAGACGCTGACAAGCATACTCAAGCATAAAGCCAGAACCACCGTGAACCTGAATGCCATCGTATGTATTCTGGTTAGCATACTCAGAAGTCATACCCTTGGCAACTGGAGTGAAGGCATCAGCAAGCTTAGAGAATGTCTTGCACTCTGCACGCTCCTCTGGAGTGAGTTTGTCACCAACAGCCTTACGCTCGCGCTCGATGTCCTCAAGAATCTTATATACGTCAACGTAACGGCTTGTAGCATAGAGCAATGAACGTCCTGCATCAAGCTTTGCTTTCATGATTGAAAGCATATCATAAACAGCAGGGAACTCGATGATTGCCTTACCGAACTGCTTACGCTCCTTAGCGTATGCGAGAGCCTCGTTATATGCCATCTGAGATACACCCGTGCTCTGGCCAGCTATACCAAGACGAGCACCATTCATCAAGCCCATAACGTACTTGATAAGTCCCATCTTACGGTCACCACAAAGCTCTGCCTTTGCGTTCTTATATACAAGCTCACAGGTTGGAGAACCGTGAATACCGAGCTTGTTTTCAAGACGACGAACATCTACACCACCCTGATTCTTGTCGTAGATGAACATAGAAAGACCGCGACCATCGCGTGTGCCTTCCTCAGAACGAGCAAGTACGAGATGAATGTCAGAGTCACCATTGGTGATGAAACGCTTACAGCCATTCAGACGCCAGCAGTCCTCCTTCTCGTCGTATGTAGCCTTGAGCATAACGCTCTGAAGGTCTGAACCTGCGTCTGGCTCTGTGAGGTCCATTGACATTGTCTGTCCCTCGCAGACACGTGGAACGAAACGCTGACGCTGATCCTCGTTACCGAACTCATAGAGAGTCTCGATACAGTCCTGAAGTGACCAGATATTCTCGAAACCAGTATCAGCAGTTGCAACCATCTCATTGATAGCGCCATATACTGACATTGGGAAGTTCAGACCGCCGTATCGACGTGGCATTGTAACACCGTTAAGACCAGCCTTGATTGTAGCGTCAAGGTTCTCGTATGTCTTTGAAGCGTAAATCATGCGGTTGTTCTCAAGATGAGGACCTTCTGCATCAACAGCCTCTGCGTTAGGTGCAACAACATTAGCCATTACGTCACCGGCAAGCTCAAGCACGCGCTCGTAGTTGTCCATTGCATCCTCGAAGTTCTCAGGAGCATAGTCATACTTATCCTTGTCGGCGAAATTACGTTCTTTCAGTTCTACAATATGCTTAATCAGCGGATGAGTGAGGTAGAACTTGATATTTGGATTGTCTGTATAGAAATTTGCCATTTTATTTATTATTCTCCTTATAATACTTAATCAGCTTTGGAACTACCTCTTCCACTGTACCATTGATTACATAGTCAGCGATTGTGTTGATTGGAGCATCAGGATCGCTGTTTACAGAGATGATGATACCTGCGTCCTGCATACCGGCAATATGCTGAATCTGACCAGAGATACCGCAAGCGATATACACCTTTGGACGAACGGTTACACCTGTCTGACCAATCTGACGGTCGTGGTCAATCCAACCAGCATCAACAGCTGCACGAGAAGCACCAACCTCTGCATGAAGCTCCTTTGCAAGCTCGAAAAGCATATTAAAGCCTTCCTTTGAGCCAACGCCGTAACCGCCTGCTACAACGATAGATGCACCCTTGAGATTATGCTTTGCCTGCTCCACGTGACGGTCGAGTACCTTTACTACATACTCAGTCTCTGGCACGTACTTAGCAACGTCGTGACGGATAACCTCTGCCTTGTAGTTCTCATCAAGAACTTCCTTCTTCATAACGCCCTCACGAACAGTAGCCATCTGTGGACGATGCTCTGGGTTTACGATAGTAGCAACTATGTTACCACCAAAAGCAGGACGAATCTGATAAAGCTGCTGCTCATAGTGCTTGTTCACGAGCTCACCAGCCTCATTCTTCACCTTCATGTCGAAATCACCAATCTCAAGTTCGGTACAATCGGCTGTAAGACCGCTGAAGAGAGCAGAGCTTACGCGAGGACCGAGGTCACGACCGATAACGGTAGCCCCCATGAGACAGATTTGTGGCTTCTCTTCCTTGAAGAGGTTAACAACAAGAGCTGTGTGAGGATTTGAGGTGTAAGGGAAAAGACCTTCTGCATCGAAGATGTGAACCTTATCTACACCATATTTGATTACCTGATTCTCAACGCCGTTAAGGCCAGAACCAGCGATAATACATTCCAACTGAACGCCAAGAGTATTGGCAAGCTTGCGACCCTTAGTAAGGAGCTCAAGAGCAACATCCTTTACGGTTGTGCCTTCAATTTCGCAATATACAAATACGTTATTCATGATTAACCAATAATCTTTTCGTTAATAAGTTCTACCATAAGGTTGTTGATATCCTCGTCAGAACCAGTAAGCGTGCGTGACTCCTTAGCCTTGAACACGATGTTCTTTACAGCCTTCACGTTGGTTGGAGAACCAGCCTTACCAATCTGGTTTGGATCACAGTCAATATCAGCAGCACCCCACTGTGTGATGTCGAGGTATGGCTTACGAGCGATAAGCTCTGCGTATGCCTCCTGTTCCTCTGCACTACGCTCAGCAACAACTGTTGCCTTCTTGTACTTCATCACACGCTTTGCGTTGCGTGGACGACAAGGAGCAGCACTACCATTAACTGTAACAACGAGTGGAAGTGGAGCCTCTACGGTCTCTACGCCACCGTCGATATGACGCTTGATGACGATTTTCTTTGCAGCCTCGTCGAGAGAAAGGATTTCCTCAGCGTATGTAACCTGAGTAAGACCAAGCTTCTCGGCAATCTGTGGACCAACCTGAGCGGTATCACCGTCAATAGCCTGACGACCACCGAGGATGATGTCAAACTCACCAATCTTCTTGATTGCCTGTGCGAGGGTGTATGATGTAGCAAGTGTATCAGCACCACCGAGAGGGCGATCAGTTACCACATAGCCCTTGTCTGCACCACGGTAAAGAGCCTCGCGGATTACCTCAGCAGACTTAGGAAGTCCCATTGTAACGACAGAGATAGTAGAGCCAGGGAACTGCTCTTTGAGGCGAAGAGCCTGCTCAAGAGCGTTGAGGTCCTCTGGGTTGAAGACAGCTGGCAAAGCAGAACGGTTGATGGTTCCTTCTGGAGTCATCGCATCCGGTCCTACGTTGTGAGTGTCTGGTACCTGCTTAGCAAGTACAACAATTTTCAAACTCATTAGATTTTCTTTTTGTTTAAGTTATTTTGTTATTAAAATTCCCAAAAACGAAATATATTCGCTCGAAGCAAATAGATTTTTGCACTCTCATCTTCCCCTTTTAGGGGAATTTTCAGAGCATCGTCTTATTTGCGAATGCAAAGATATAAAAAATATACGAGAAAACAAAGAGAAAAAGCATAAAAGATTGTAAAAAATGAAGATACCCTCGAAATGGCGAGTAAGTATCTTCATTGTTGTTAATAACCAAACTCGATGCAAGTCCGTTCAATATCCCTTTCATGATAGGACTTTCATCGAGTTTGGTTAGTCGTTGTATAGGAAGAGGTTAGGAACGGCAATAGATTTACCTTGATTGTAAACACACTTTTATCTCGCAAAAATCCACAAATAAATTTTGAGGGATCAAAAAGATTATGTACATTTGTATAGAGGTAGAGATGATGGGGTGATTTCCTATATAATATAGAGCATCTCCACCTATTTTTGTGATTTTCAACACACCCCTACGCATCTTAACGCAAAAGCCTGAGAATGACAGAAATAAAATAGAATTTATTTGCATTTCTCATGATTGTTTTGTGATTTTGTAGTTGAAGAAAGGCGTTTCTTCGATAGGTATTCGATTGTTGTTCGCTCATCCTTCGTTCTGCCTTCGCTCTTCCTTCGCTATTTCTTCGATTCCGGAACGAAGAAATAGCATTGGCACAAAGATAGCATTACGGGAAATCTACGAAACATGGTATTACGATTGTGCGTTCAAAGTTATCTAACGATGTTATACCCTACCCATGCAAAGATGAGTCCAAAAACAAGACTTAGAGCCATATAAGCAAGAGCAGCAAAGAGTTGTCCGCCACGGAGCATGAACAGACTTTCGTTCATGAATGTGGAGAATGTGGTGAAACCACCACAAAAGCCTGTTGTGAGCAATAGTTTAATATACGCATCTCCTGGTGATAGCTTTGTCAATAAACCAAGAACAAAGCACCCGAGAATATTGCAAAGCAATGTACCATAAGTATGCTGACCATTAAGCCACCCACTTAACGCCCATCTGCATACGCCTCCTATACCAGAGCCAAGAAATACAAAAAGGAAATTCATATAAAAACCGAAATAGTATATACAAAGAACTGGGTACTTCGTATCAATGAAAATAAAAGAGGAGTTTCGCCAAGAGGAACTTTAAAGACTCCTTCCTCAAATCCTGAGACTGATGGGGTGATTTTACCATCAAGCGAAGCTCCTTATTTCTGTAAGCCAAGGTATAAACAATTCAACAAACACCCAAACAATGCGGAATCTCGCTAATGTAATTACTCCCCTCCCTTTATGGGAGGGGTAAGGGGGTGGGTCTTTAAAACTGTTCAAGAATCGCGATTCTCTTTGCCGTATCAGGGTGTGTAGCAAACAAGCCTGAGAAGAAACTCGTGATACCCTCAGCAAACGACTGCGGATGTATGATGAAGAGCTGTGCCACATCATCACGTTTCACGTTCTGAAGTCCTGGATCACGGCTTATCTTACGCAACGCAGAGGCAAGGGCAAGAGGATTACCGCATAGCTCAGCACCTCCGGCATCAGCCATATACTCACGCTTACGAGAGATGGCGAATCGGGTAATCATAGTGAAGAAATACCCCACAAAACAAACCACAGCTGCAATACCGAGTATAGCAACAATGCTAAGACCGTTGTTCTTACCGTTCCTGTTTCTGTTCGACAGAGAGCCCCAAAGGAGGTTACGCTGGAACATATTCCATACGAGAGAGGAAAGGGTGGCCAGAATACCCACGAATACGATACTCGTAATCAAGAGTCGGGTGTCGCGGTTTCGGATATGTGTAAGCTCATGACCGATAACGCCTGCAAGTTCCTCATCGTCAAGAAGATTCAGGAGTCCAGTTGTCACCGTGACAGTATATGAATTCTTGTCGATACCAGAAGCAAAGGCATTAAGCTGCGGGTCGTCAATGATGTTGATCTTTGGCATATCCATGCCACACGCCATAGTGAGGTTCTCCACAATGTTATATACACGTGGATTCTCCCTACGCTCAAGTGAACGTGCACCTGTTGCATGCTTCACCATGGAAGTGTTGCCGAAATATGCAATAGTGAACCACGTCCCCACTCCACCTACAAGCCATGGAGCAGCCTGAGCAAACGACATATTGACAACCTCCGGTTCCATGAAATGCTGCATCTCGCCATACTGGTTGTATGTTCCATTGCCGAAATAGTTCATTGCAGCAATGAATACCCACAGCATAGCCAAGAGTATGCATGGGAAGGCGATGAGCAACAATATGCTAAGCTGGTTGTTGCGCGTTATCTGTGACTGTAGTCCTACGTATTTCATTAGAAGTTAATCTCAGGAGCCTTCTCGTGTGCAGCACGGTCACCTGCAGGAATCTCGAACATAGGCTCAGTCTTGAAACCGAACATACCTGCGATGATATTAGAAGGGAAACTCTGAATAGCTGTGTTCAACTCCTTTGTAGCAGAATTGAAGAAACGACGTACAGAAGCCAGTTTGTTCTCTATATCAGAAAGCTCGTTCTGCAACTGAAGGAAATTCTGGTTTGCCTTGAGTTCTGGATAAGCCTCTACAGCCACACGAAGACCAGAGAGAGCAGATGCAAGTGCATTGTCAGCCTGTACGCGATCGTTGATTGATGTTGCATTCATGCAAGCAGAACGAGCAGCTGTAACCTTCTCAAGAAGTTCACGCTCGTGGGTAGCATAGCCCTTTACTGTAGCAACCAACTGTGGTACGAGGTCATAGCGCTGCTTTAGCTGAACGTCTATATTAGCAAATGCGTTCTCGCGGTTATTACGAAGCTTAACGAGGTTGTTGTACATGCCGATGAGGATAAAAGCGATAATCACTACGGCAACGAGGATAATAATGCCTGTCATGTTAGTTAAATAATAAGCCCATCACCCGTCCTACGGACACCCTCTACCCAAGGGGCGAGGAAAAAGATACATTTTTGGCAATGGGGAATGGTTAATTATTAATTTGTTAATCTCTTAATTTCTCAGAAAAGGGCGCAATGTCATAAGGAATCGCGATTTCCTCACAACACTGCGCCCAATGTTTCTTTTGAGAGTCGGTCTCTTACTTCTTCTCCTCTGCAGGAGCTGCTGGAGTAGCCTGCTGAGCATCAGCTGCAGGTGCAGGAGCTGCACCGAAGCCCTGAACGTTGTTAGGGTTTGTTGTGCTCTGCTCAGTAGCAGCCTTCTCGATTACACTGCCCTCACTGGTAGCATTAGGTGCAACGTATGCACAGATAACGCTGATGATAACCATAGCAGCAGCGAGAGTCCAAGTGGTCTTCTCGATGAAGTTAGTTGTCTGGCGAACGCCAAAAGAAGAGTTTGCGCTACTGAAAGCGCTGGCGAGACCGCCGCCCTTTGACTCCTGGATCAGTACGATACCAATCATACAGAATGATGCCAGGACAATCAGAATTACGAATAAAGTGTACATCTTTAATTTAAATTATAATTTAATGTTTGATATTTATTTCCTTTTTAGTCCTCTTTTTTCTGCCCACTGTTGACGATGAGCTTTTCGAGAAAGCGGATTTGGTCTGCAAAGTAAGCATTTTTTTTTGGAATATTCAAATTTAAACGCTTAATAATCTCTAAAGCTTTCAAATATTTGCCTTGTTTGATGTAAATTCCGGCCAAAGTCTCGGTAAGAAACTCTTCTTCGGGCAGTTTTTCTGTATCTACATCTTCTGGCTCTGGGGCAACTTCAGGCTTGTACACAACAGGCTTGTCTCCACTCAAGTCGAATCCGTCACCTTTGATGAATTCATCAATATAAGACTGTCCTTTCATCTCTGGCTTGTTTGACTCATCCTCGAAGTCTGTGGCAAGAAGATAACCGACATAGTCCACCGTGGCATCTGCTGCGGTTGGTTTTCTGCGATTTTTGTCATCAGTCTTTCCGTTATTGTCCTCCTCTGCATCTGCAGGAATGGATGAAAGGAAGTTGTCGATGAGTGACATCGTACGATTGCCTTCCGGTATCTGTACCTGTGGGCGCTTGAGTTTGTAGTGGGCAGCCTCCACAAGATTGAATATCACCTTACGGTCTGTTATATACACAGCGGCACGGCGCAGTTCCTCATCAAAAGTAGGATCGTGGAGCAGATAGAGGTTCTTGAGCATAAGCAGACGAGCTGTCTGATAGTACGGATAAAGTGCTATCAGACTTCGCAGGTCATAAAGAGTCTCCTTATTGAGCTGCTCTGGATGTTTTATGAGTTCTGTTATATTCAATTTTACTTTACTCTTTCTACTTTTACTCTTTACACAAATTTACCAATTCGCTACCGTCGCATTGAATATCTGTTCACAGATATCCTTGCACATCTCCGTTACGAGGTCTGTCTGAACCTTACTTAGACTTTGCCTACTATCGTAACTTCTTGTGGAAGTAAACTGTTTTTCAAAGTCCTCTGAATGATTCACGTTGTTGGTGAAACGAACATTCACAGTCATTGAAAGTTCTGCCATAGCAGAGGTTCCATCAGAAGTTGCAGCCTTGTTTCTCAACTGATACTGCGTTATCTCACCTTCAATCTTTATGTCGCCATTACGACGAACCTGTGACAATCGGGTGTGTTTGGCATACATGTCCTTCAGCTCGTTATTGAAAATCGGTCCCATCTGTCCCCATACGTATGATGAACGAATTGGGAAGTCGGCTATCTGTATGGTCTTTGTCTTTGTATAGTCGATGTTTGAGCCGTTAGGGCTGTATTTTATGCTACATGAGACGAGGGCTGTGAACGTTACGATTGCGCAAGCCACATAACATATAATATAATAATGTGCCTTAGTCTTCATTGAGTCCATACTGTTTAATTTGTCTATAAAGCGTGCGGTCTGAGATACCAAGTTCCGCAGCCGCCTTTTTCCTGTTACCGCCATTACGCTCCAATGCCTTTTGCAAAAGGGTACGGCGAACATCGGTTATGTTGAGAACTTCCGGTTCCTGAACCTCTTCCGCAACGGCATATTCCATTTGTTGTGCATTTGGAGAATATGGTTGTCCTTGCTGCATGTTAGGAACATATCCCTGAGGAAGCTGCTGCGCATTACCCGAATAGCCAGCCATCTGCTGTGGCATAGCCGATGAATTGTCGAGTTTGTCGCGAAGTCCGTTGAGTTCACGACGAAGGTCACTTACGTTACCCTTCAAGTCATACAGAATCTTATATAGAAGTTCGCGTTCACTCTCATATGAGTGGCTGTCGCCCGATGAAAGCGGAGCAAGCATAGTACTCTCTGGGTCAACAGGAATGAATTTCTTCAACTCCTCCTCATCCACCATTCTCTCGCGACACAACACCGACATCTGCTCTGTGATATGCTTGAGTTGGCGAATATTTCCCGGCCACTTATACTTCATCAGCATGAGTTTTGCACCATCGGTAAGCTCTATGCGAGGCAGACGGTATTTCTCTGCCATCTGCATTGCAAACAGACGGAAAAGCAATACGATATCGTTACCACGATCACGCAGAGGAGGCATCTGGATAGGAATGGTATTAAGACGATAATACAAATCCTCACGGAAACGTCCCTCGCTGATAGCCTTACGTACATTGACATTTGTGGCAGCAACGATGCGAACATCTGTCTTCCTTATCGCCTGACCACCCACACGAATGTATTCGCCTGTCTCCAACACACGAAGCAACCTTGCCTGAGTAGCCATTGGGAGCTCGCCAACCTCATCAAGGAAGATTGTTCCCTTATTAGCTATACCAAAGTAGCCCTCGCTCTCGCCTATCGCACCGGTGAAAGCGCCTTTTTCGTGTCCGAAGAGTTCGGAGTCGATAGTGCCTTCTGGGATGGAACCGCAGTTGACAGCGAAGTAACGCTCGTGTTGTCGTGGTGATAAATCATGAATTACGCGCGGTATGATTTCCTTACCCACACCACTCTCGCCCTCGATGAGAACGGAGAGATCCGTGGATGCAACCTGAATGGCAACATCCAGAGCACGATTCAAAGCATCGCAGTTACCCACGATGTTATACCTGCGCTTTATGTCCTGAAGCTCTACGGTCTTCATATCTTTTTATTTGGACGTTTAGTGTTTAGCGTTTAGTGATTAGAGTGGAGTTTTCTGACTCGAAACTCTCTGCTCTAACCCCTTAACTTTAATTCTTATCCTCAGAGTTCGAATTGCCATCAGCAATCTCCTCATTAGATGATATAGTGGCATCTTCTTCTTTCTGCTCGCCATCCACAGGATGCTTCTTCACAGCAAAACGAACCTTTTCACCGTCCTCACGGCGTTCGTGGTACAATTTTGGCAGAGGATCCACGTATGGCAGATCGAAGAAATAGCGACTGCGATATACATCTATACACGTGTAGATAGCCTCACGGAAAGAATCCACGGTAGCATTATTGTCGCCATCAAGCTTTACTGGAGAGACAACCAGAGGTGCAATGCCGGCAGCCAATACTATGCCATTACCCTCATACATAGAAAGGAATGGAGCCTGAGCCTGTTCGCGTGTCATTGTAAGAACTGCGTCAAAGCTAAGGTGCTTGCCTGTCTCGAAGAAATCGGCATAAGCGTATGGTCCGAAGACCGGTATGCCGGTATTCACAAGCTTGCTTACGGCAGGAGCTATGACCTGAATCTCAATGGAATTCTCGTCTGGCTTTATCTCCGGATTAAGCGACAGGATTGCTACACGAGGATTATCCTGACGAAGGTCACGTCTCAAAGTACTATGCAAAATACGTGCCTTATTCTCGATGCTTTCAGCTGTAATACCAGATGTCTCATTATTGCCAGCCACCACGTATGCCACGCGCAACTGATTGGTACACATCAAAGGAATAGCCTTTATATCGTTCTCCTGACGTTTTACAACAGGATTCGGAATTACAGCATTACGAAGCTGATTCGTCACTTCCCTTGACATAGGCATAACGACAAATGCATCCAGCAGGTCTGCCTCAAACTCCCTCTTTACCACTTCTACAGCATTACGGCCGTTGATATCGACAAAATTGAGGGCATCAGGATCTGCCTGTGATGCGTTGCCTACTATCAGCGCGTTATATCTTATCTGCAAGCGACTGCTTTCCTGCTTGAGCATGTGCAGGGAACCATACACCACAGGAGTGAATATCTCCAGTATCTCAGGCTCAAGGAAAGCCTCGAGTATGATGTCGTGTGCATTGGCGTTGTTCTCGTCAAGCACTATCGCTATGCGTATTTTCTTGTTTAGTTCGTTCATTCAATATATTTTAGAACGCAAAGTCATTAAGTCGCAAAGCTTCTTGTCATTCTCTGTGCCTCTGTTTCTTTGCGTTTGAATAAATTTCAATTTTTAATTGGGTTAGGGGTCGCTTTTCTCTTGGTGCTAAGCAAACCGCATGCAGCAAATATATCCTGTCCTCGGGATGCCCTTATTGTGGTAAAGATGCCATGCTGTGTAAGATAGTCACGCAACACCTCCATTTTCTTCTCGTCGGAAGTCTTCAAAGGCACATCTGGAATCTGGTGAAACCTTATCAGATTGATTCTGCAATCCAAGCCCTTCAGCAAATTGACGATAGCACGAGCGTGAGTCATAGAGTCATTCAGTCCGTCAAACACGATGTACTCAAACGACAAACGACGCTGATGCGAGAAATCATATTGCCTTAGCAGTTCCACAACCTCTTCTATACCCATACCCTTCTGTGCTGGCATCAGCGTAGCACGCTGTTCGGGAATCGGAGAATGAAGGCTTATTGCCACGTGACACTCGCTCTCATCGAGGAATCGCTTAAGCTTGTTTCGTACGCCCACGCTACTCACCGTTATTCTCTTCGGACTCCAGGCATACCCCCACTCTGCCGTCAAAACCTCCGTAGCACGAAGCACGTTGTCGAGGTTATCCATTGGCTCGCCCTGTCCCATAAAAACGATGTTGGTCAGGCGTTCTGCCTCCGGAAGGGAGTATATCTGGTTGAGAATGTCAGCTGCTGTAAGCGAACCTTCAAACCCCTGCTTGCCAGTCTGGCAAAAAAGGCAGTTCATCTTACAGCCCACCTGACATGATACACACAACGTAGCGCGGTCCTTATCGGGGATGAAAACCGTCTCCACGAACTTACCTGAAGCTACAGGGAACAGATACTTGATAGTGCCGTCAACCGAATATTGGGCATCAATATTCTCCATTACGCCGATGCAATACTGCTCTGCCAGTTTCTCACGATTAGCCTTAGAGATATTTGTCATCTCGGCAATATCACGCACATGAGAGCCGTATATCCACTTCGCAATCTGTCCGCCGGTAAAAGCGGGCATTCCAAGGGAGCGAGCCACTTCCTTTAGCTCTGCGAGAGTCATTCCGAGTAATGGAGTCTTCATTTCTTTTATTAAGTTCCCAGCGCACGATTTATTTTTGCAAGTGCAACGTGCGAAGCATCCTCGCACGCAGCAAAAAGTGCATGTCAGCTCCCAAAGCTGGCGCACGTTTCATTTTTGCAAGTGCAAAGTTACAAAAATTCTGCCAAATTGACAAGCCTTTACGACATTTTTTCGCTTTTTTATATAAAATAACGTGTAGACAACGAAAAAAAAGAACAGATTTATGCTATTAACTGAATAGAAAAGCAAGATGATCTACCAAGGCAGGTTCGTTTTAAGTCCGTACCAAAGTCGGTGTAAGTCCGTTCCCAGCAATCGGAGACACAAAAGTCTTGTTGCTAAACAACACACGTCCCAAGTGCTAAAATATGTAAAAAATTAGCATATTCAACATTTATTTCGTACCTTTGCCCAAATATAATCCCAAATTTGATCTAAAGACAGTTATGCAAAATAGAATAGACAAATTCTTTTCCTCTGATGATGCCGTAGCCGTCATGCCCCTGGTCGGTGGAATGGCTTCTTCTGAGACTATTTCCAAGATCGCTTCACTTGCCACAGCCGACTATGTGCTCCTTTCACAAAAGGAAACGCCCGTAAGCATTGAGCCTGATGCCTTGCGCAGACTCGTTTCTGCTGCCGATAACACAGGCGCAGCTATGGTATATGCCGACCATTATACCGTTATCGAGGGCAAGACAGAGAAACACCCTGCAATCGACTATTTCATAGGTTCTATACGCGATGATTTCGACTTCGGACAACTTCTTCTCATCCGTACCGCCCTACTCCATGAGTTCGTTGCCACAGCTAAGACAGAATACAAGTTTGCGGCTCTCTATGCCCTACGTATGTTCCTGTCGCGCAAGGGCGAGATTTTCCACCTGAACGAGTATCTGTATCGTGAGGAGGAACTTGACACCCGAAAGAGCGGTGAGAAGCAGTTTGACTATGTGAACCCACGCAATCGTGAGGTGCAGATAGAAATGGAACGTGCAGCTACCGGGCATCTGGAGGCTATCGGAGCAAAGATAGATACCTCAAAGCGCATCATCCCAGACTTTGACGAACAGGAGTTCGAGACTGAGGCTTCAGTCATCATTCCTGTATTCAACCGCGCAAAAACGGTGGCAGATGCCGTGAAGAGTGCATTGTCGCAGACAACAAAGTTCAAGTACAACGTAATTGTTGTTGACAACCATTCAACCGATGGAACCACGGAGATTTTGAGCGAACTGGCTGCTAATCCACAACTCGTGCATATCATTCCTGAGCGTACAGACCTCGGAATAGGCGGATGCTGGAATCTTGCCGTGAACGATGAAAGATGCGGACGCTTTGCCGTGCAACTCGATTCTGACGACCTGTATTCAGATCCTAACACTCTCCAGAAAGTTGTTGATGTCTTCTATCAGCAGAAGGCGGCAATGGTTATAGGTGCATATCGTATGTGCGATTTCGACCTTAACACCCTACCTCCAGGCATTATCGACCATAAGGAATGGACCGATGAAAACGGACCAAACAACGCTTTGCGTATCAACGGATTAGGTGCGCCTCGTGCATTCTTTACTCCAATACTCCGTCATATCGGATTCCCAAACACAAGCTACGGTGAAGACTATGCCCTTGGATTGGCTTTCTCTCGAAACTATCGAATTGGTCGCATCTATGACGAGCTTTACCTCTGCCGTCGTTGGGGAGGAAACTCTGATGCAGCCCTTTCCATCGATAGAATCAACGCAAACAATCTCTACAAAGACAGATTGCGCACTATGGAGATTATTGCTCGTCAGGCGATGAATCAAGGGAAAGTGGCAGATGCTGACAGCGCATTGAATCGTTTCTTTGAGCGTCAGTTAATTGTGTGGAGCGATGCAGAGAAACGTTATAACGATTTAAAGAACGTAAAGGTTAAGGTTGTAGGTGATGTAAAGGTGCAGTTCAACCCAGCGAGAATGGTTTCAACGGGTGCAAAGATTGACAAGGCGTCGCTTGAGAAGCGTCCTTGCTTCCTGTGCCGTGAGAACCGTCCAAAGCAGCAGATGGTGCATACGATAAAGAACTCACAAGGTGCACCTGTGCTTGAATTGCTCGTAAATCCGTTCCCTATCCTTCCGCAACATTTCACCCTTCCGAGCCTTGAACACGAGCCACAAGCAATAATGGCACGTTATGGCGAGATACATCGCGTATTGACCAAATATCAGGAACTGATGGTGTTTTATAACGGTCCTAAGTGCGGTGCTTCTGCTCCCGACCATCTACATCTTCAGGCAGGAACATCGGGCATCGTGCCTTTGCAGACGCAATGGAAGCGCATCTCACATAACCTCACACCATTGTTCTCCCTATCGGAAACAGAGTGCATAAGCCTTGTAAACGACTATGTCTGTCCGGCTTTTGTAATAAGGAGCCAGAGCGTAGATGGCGACAAGAAACTATTCAAGCGTTTCTATAAGGCATTTGCATATCTTTCTCAGAATCAAGAGGGTGAAGAGCCAATGATGAATATACTTTCTTGGCGTGAGGACAAGGATTACGTGTCTGTCATCATTCCTCGTGCAAAACATCGTCCTGACTGCTATACAGCCGAGGGTGACGCTCAGTTCATCGTTTCGCCAGGTGCTTTGGATATGGCCGGACTCATCATCACCCCACGACAGGAGGACTTCGACCGTATGACGCAGGACATTGCCTACGGTATTCTTCAGGAAGTAGGTATAACGGCAGATTTCGCAAAGAAGCTTGCCGATGAAATCGCATCTCCTGACAATTCCCATCACCTAACACCTAACACCCAACAACCCGAAGTGAAGGTGGGCATCATAAGTGCTACGAAGATAGAATTCACACTTAATACCCCTTATACGGCAAAAGGCACAGAAATAACGGGACCACAGGTAGTGGAATTCTCTGAGGGCGGTATATTATGGAACGGGAATCAGTATCAGCATCTCACCTTCCGTCCAACACCTAATGCCCAGCAGCCTAATTTCTCGATTTCCGACGTAATCATCGGTGTGAACTTCCATTGGGAGCGCAAGCAGACACAGACATTCGTGGGTACTCTGCGACTTGTTGTGGAAGAGGATAAGATATGCGCTATCAATGTGTTGCCTGTTGAGCGATACCTTGAAAGCGTCATTTCAAGCGAGATGTCGGCTACTTCAAGTCTTGAACTGCTCAAGGCTCATGCTGTTATTTCACGTTCTTGGCTTCTTGCTCAGATAGAAAAGCGTAACCGACTCCAGAAGTCTGCCAACTCTTTCTTCTCCTTTACAAAGAAGGACGATATGCTTATACGCTGGTACGACCGTGAGGATCACACCATCTTCGATGTTTGTGCCGATGACCATTGTCAGCGTTATCAGGGCATTACCCATGCGGCAAATCCGCACGTTATAGAGGCTGTAAAGGCTACTCGTGGACAGATTCTCACATACGATGGTGATATATGCGATACACGTTTCTCAAAGTGCTGTGGCGGTATTACAGAGGAATATCAGTATTGCTGGGAAGACACTCCACTACCTTACCTCAAATCGGTTAAGGATCCATATTGCAACACTCAGGATGCGCACATCATTTCTCAGGTGCTCAACGACTACGATCAGGAAACGCACGATTTCTACACATGGAGAGTGGAATACTCTCAGAAGGAAATCAGCCAACTCATCGCAGATAAGACAAAGATGAATTTCGGTGAAATCGTCAATTTAAAGGCTATTGAGCGAGGTCCGAGTGGTAGGATATCCTTGCTGAAGATTGTGGGTACTGAGCGAACGTTCACTATTGGTAAGGAACTTGAGATCCGCAAGACCTTGTCAAAGTCTCATCTATATAGTTCCGCATTTACCCTCATGCGCCTTGATGCAGACGGCAATCAGATTCCTGATACCGATAGCACCACCATTCCATCGCGCTTCATACTTGATGGTCGCGGATGGGGACATGGTGTGGGGCTCTGCCAGATAGGTGCTGCCGTTATGGGCGAGCAAGGCTTTAAGTACAACGACATTCTCCTGCATTACTACCAAAATGCAGAAATAAAGAAAGCATACTAACAATTATCAATTATAAATTGTCAATTATCAATTAGCTTTAGCTATGAAATCTCCTTGGTCCTGGATTCCGTCCCTCTATTTCGCTGAGGGATTACCATACGTAGCTGTGATGACAATATCGCTCATCCTCTACAAGCAACTCGGTCTTTCTAATGCCGATATAACATTCTATACCTCATGGCTTTATCTCCCTTGGGTTATAAAACCACTTTGGAGCCCGTTTATCGATATAGTAAAGACAAAACGCTGGTGGATTACGGCTATGCAGTTGCTCATTGGTGCTGCCTTCGGAGGCATTGCCTTCACCATTCCGTCAAGCTTCTGGTTGCAAGGCACGCTTTGCTTCTTCTGGCTCATGGCATTTGCAAGTGCCACCCACGACATTGCAGCCGACGGCTTCTATATGCTCGGACTTGACCAGCACGATCAGGCATGGTTCGTGGGCATCAGAAGTACATTCTATCGACTTGCTACAATCTTCGGACAAGGTGTCCTCGTAATGATAGCAGGAAATCTACAGGTTGTTTTCCGCAATTCCATCGCCTTCTCATGGAGTCTTATGTTCTATGGCGTGGCAGGACTTTTCATCGCCCTCTGGCTATGGCACTCATACGTTTTGCCGCATCCATCGGAGGATGAGGAGAATACACATATTGAGGAAGGTAATGGCGAAGGAGTGAGCAATGAGGTTAAGACGGTATCGTCAAACAGCGTTTACCAAGATCTGCTATCTACGATAAAGACATTCTTCCAAAAAGAACAGGTCATTGCGGGCATCCTCTTCATGCTCTTCTATCGTATGCCAGAAGGACTATTGGCTAAGGTTTCATCGCTTTTTCTTATTGACAACGTTCATAATGGAGGTCTTGGCCTTTCACCACAGGAATACGGTCTTGTACAGGGTACCGTAGGCGTTATAGGTCTTACTCTCGGCGGTATTCTCGGTGGTATGTGTGCAGGTAAGGATGGACTCAAAAAATGGCTCTGGCCAATGGTATGCGCCATAACATTGCCCGACCTTGTGTATGTATATCTCGCCTACGACCTCCCTTCTACCTTCCTTATCGTCAATATCTGCGTATTCATCGAGCAGTTCGGCTATGGTTTCGGTTTCACCGCATATATGCTTTATCTCATATACTATAGCCGTGGCAACTACAAGACATCCCACTACGCGCTCTGTACTGCTTTCATGGCTCTATCAATGATGATACCGGGACTCTTTGCCGGAGCATTACAGGAAGCCGTTGGTTACCAATCGTTCTTCCTTATCGTCATCGCCTTCTGCAGCGTCACTTTTGCCGTTACTTCCCTTCTCAAGATAGATCCGTCATTCGGTAAGAAGGAAAAAGCATAATAATATGATCAATCCAACCACTATTTGCGCCATAGCAACAGCACAGGGCGGTGCCATCGGCATTATCCGTGTCTCTGGGCCTGATTCCATATCTATCGTCGATAGCATTTTCCGCGGTCGTCGTCCCCTTATTGACGCCCCAGCTTATTCGCTCCATTATGGTTCGATAGTAAATGCGGATGTCATTGTTGATCAGGTACTTCTATCCCTCTTCCGCGCCCCTCATTCCTATACGGGCGAGGATAGCGTAGAGATTAGCGCTCACGGATCTCCTTATATACTTCAGACTATCTGCTCACTCTTGATTCAGAAAGGCTGTCAGCCTGCAGCACCAGGAGAATACACCCAACGTGCCTTTCTTAACGGCAAACTCGATCTCACACAAGCAGAGGCAGTTGCTGACCTTATCGCCTCTCAGAATGCCTCTCAGCATCGTGTGGCTATGCAACAGATGCGTGGTGGCATCTCGCAAAAGCTCTCTGATCTCCGTATGCAGTTGCTAAAGCTCACCTCCCTTCTCGAACTTGAACTCGATTTCTCCGAAGAAGATGTGGAGTTCGCATCTCGCGAGGCTCTCATCAAAATAGCGCGAGAGATACGCGATGAAATCACACGTTTATCATCATCTTTCTCCACAGGAAATGCCATTAAGAACGGTATTCCTGTCGCTATCATCGGTGCACCAAACGTCGGAAAATCCACACTCCTAAACGCTCTTCTCCACGAAGATAAAGCCATTGTATCCGACATTCAAGGCACTACGCGCGATACCATCGAAGATTGTATCAACATTTCAGGCTCACTCTTCCGTATTATAGATACAGCAGGTCTTCGCCACACCGACGATGTAATCGAGCAAATGGGCATAGAACGCTCACGCAAGGCTGCAGAACGTGCACAGATTATCATCCTAATGCGTGATAATGAGACTGACTACCCTACCCTCGACCTTCGTGAAGACCAGACGGTTATCAAGGTTCACAACAAGTCAGAGCATTTTCAGGCACTCACAGGCAAGGGTATGGATTGGCTGGAACAGGAACTCCTCAAGAATGTCCCAACGGCCAATAACGATGAAGTCCTTATCACCAACATTCGCCATAAGCAAGCCCTTGATATCTCCCTCCTCGACATCCAGCGCACTCTCGATGCCCTTGAGCAGAATCTCCCAGGCGATCTCATAGCCGAAGACCTCCGCCAATGTCTTCACCACCTTGCCGAAATCACAGGCGGTGCCATCGACACCGAAGAAGTCCTCGGAAACATCTTTAGCCACTTCTGCGTGGGAAAATAGTCCAATTGCAAAGAAACACATAAAATCTGCAAAAATAAGCCCGTAAATGCCTTGTTTTCAAGTGTTAAAGATTGTTTGGGTTTTTGCAGATTTTTGATTTAGGTATTGTTTGTTTGCAGATTTTTGCCTAACTTTGTCCCCCAGATGTCCCCCGAAGAGTGACGCACCCCCATTTTTTGTCCCCCGAAAGATGGTTTTTTGTCCCCCGTGGCGACATTTGGTAGTAACTCGTTAAAACTATAAAGGCAATGGCAAAGAAACAAACATCAACAACTCAACGAGGACAAGTCAAGCTTCGTGAAAAGAAACTGGCAGATGGAAGTTCCAGTCTCTATCTTGACATCTACTCTAATGGCAAGCGAGTGAAAGAATATCTGAAGCTCTACCTTGTTGTTCCCAATACTGCTATTGAGAAGGAGCAAAACCGCCAGACCTTAGCAGTAGCTAATTCTATGCGAGCCAAACGTGAGCTTGACCTATTTAGTGGCAAATATGAAATAGGACAGCCCAAACAGGAAGGAGTTCGTTTCCTTGATTTTTATCGCCAGATGTGCGAAGAACGTTTGAAAACTCCTGACACTTTGGGTAATTGGGGTAACTGGCACAGTTGTCTTAAACATCTCGAAATATATTGCGATGAATTTACCACTTTTGATGATATTGACGCTGCTTGGATTCAAGGATTCAAAGATTATCTGAACACAGCAGAGAAAGATACCAGAAAGCGTGGAGGTTCTAAGCGTGTTTACGCTTTCGAGGGATTATCACAAAACTCAAAAGTTTCATATTTCAACAAGCTTCGCGCATGTATCAATGAAGCATTTGAGAAAGGGATAATCACTAAGAATCCTATTAGAGGTATCGATGGATTCAAGCAAGAAGAGGTTGAGCGCGAGTACCTGACAATTGAAGAGGTCAAGAAACTTGCAGCCACACCATGTAACTACCCTATTCTGAAGGCCACCTTCCTCTTTTCATGCCTCACTGGGCTACGCAAGAGTGATATAGAGAAACTTACTTGGGGTGAAATCCACAAACAAGGTAATTTCACTCGCATCATTTTCAAGCAGAAGAAGACTGGTGGTCAAGAATATCTGGACATATCAGAAGAAGCTGTTGCTTATCTTGGTACTCGACGGAATGATGTTGACCGTGTATTTGAAGGATTCACCTACGGTACTTGGATATCTCTTGAACTAAAACGTTGGGCTCTTGCTGCTGGTATAACTAAGAATATCACGTTCCATTGTGCTCGTCATACCTTTGCCGTAATGATGCTTGACCTTGGTGCTGATATTTACACAGTATCAAAATTACTTGGTCATCGTGAACTTTCCACCACTCAAATATATGCTAAGGTGCTTGATAAGAACAAACAGGCAGCCGTAAGTTTGATTCCAAAGATATCTGATTAAGTAACCCTTCATACATTATTATAATATGATTAGCAGACAAGAAGCAGTACTAAGCTTTGTGAAGTTCAACAAGTTCTTCAAGCAGCTTAATTATGATATAGGTGTGACGGGTAAGGTTCACCTATCCCAATATGCTGATGAGTTAATGGAATTTGAACAATGGGTTGAAAATGTTATAGAATACGTCTTGTTCAATCCTGATCCAAAAATCATTGATTTAATCAGTGCACTGGGTTCGTCAGAGATTATCAAGAACTATGCAGAAGAAGGGAAAGCTGTTTTAGAAGCCAGCACCTATGATGCTTTGTCCAAAGTTATTGACTCTACGGCAAAGCTGCTGTCACTGGTAAACGAAAGCATCGAAACATCTAAAGGCAAATTTACCAGCCTACCTGAGGCTTTTGCGTTCCAAGATGCTGAAAATCTATTTCTGAGAGCTGTGAAAGCGGGTTATCTGACCTCTGATTTCCAGCCCAAAGGAGATACAGATTTATATACTCTCAAAATTCTTGGCTTTGCCATCGGAGAAGAATTGAAATTGGCACCAAGACATAAATGGTCACACTTCGAGGAACTATGGAATATTGATTACGCAAATAAGCTCTCCTCCGTTCCTATCAGTGCCAAGCAATTTCAAAGAGCAAAGACACTTATGGACTTATACCCAGAAGTTGACTTCAACTTGCTTATTAAGCCCAAAGAAGATTCTTTCTTTACAGCGGCATACGGCAATAGAAAGATTCGCACTTTGTACAAAGAGCTTGTGGCATATGGATATATAAGCAAGGAAACCGATTACGACAATTTCCTTAGTATTTTCAATCTCGGTAATAGTAAATTCGTGCGTCCTGTTGAATGGATAAGTGACCAGCGTCACCTTGCCTATTTTATACATCACACGTTTACAAAGACAAATAAAAACTGCTGGGTCAAGGCACATGCATGTTTCACCATCAACGGAGCACCGCCTAATTTAGGAACAATGAAGAGCGGAATTGTTTCGTTACAAAGGAAGCCTACATATGAAACATACGATTTAGTTCTTAAACGCATCGCCTCAGAATATAATAATGAATAGCCACTATTTGTGGTATATTCAATCAACAACAAGGGTGGACAAATTTGATATTTGTTCACTTTTGTTGTTTTTTGAACTCCTGTGAAGAATGACTGCACAGTCAATTTCTACCTTTGCCCTCCAAATTGACTTAATATGTGTGTAGAAATTGTCAATACGAATATTACGAGAAGGCTGTCTAAGCATAGAGCGAGACAGCCTATGCGTTCTCTATGTATATGTGCAGAGAGAGAATTTTATTGTTGCTATCAGACGATGAAAATAAATATTGGCGAAAGCCTTCAATTCATATTTTTATTCACTTTAATAAACATCAAAAGCAATGAGAAAAGAAAAATTCTCTCTCTCTCTTTTTCGAGAGACTTACGTGGTCAGGCCATCTGACCGCTGCCAAGAGTGGTGATTCGGGCTTACTCGAAATGCTCCACGAAGCCTATGACCTCTATCAGGTCGAAGTTGTCAACCAGGGCAAAATTTATCAGCGTTATGCTGATGATTTTGTCTATAGCCATGAGTTCCATGATGCCATTGATGCCTGGAGCAAGAATGAGCATCAGAAGAACTATCACATTCTTGATTCTTTGCTTACGAAGCGTCGAGACCTTGTTGAGCAATTCTTCAGTAAGGACAACGTAAGCGATGCTGATTTGATGGAAATGCTACATCTTTTCAACACGACTCTTCCATCTTCTCGCAACTATGTAGCACCAACCAAAGTAAGGGAAGCAACAGATTATAATCTATGCGCTTGTTTAGAGCATTCAGATCTGGCTCTTCTTGCTCGCTGCTGCAACGAAGCAAGAGTATTCAGTGAAATTATCGACGCTGACGACCTTCATTCTCTTTTGGATGGCAAAATGACAATGCCACTGCATTCTCGCAACAATAGACTTGTTGCATTCTTCTTCGATCAATTATCCATCTACAATCTTATAATTCGTAACTGGCAGAACGTCATTGCCCATCACAGCAGCATTGTAAGCTCAACTGGAAAAGGGACGTTAACACAAAAGTCCTTGTCATCTGCGTTATATTCTATTGTGGATTTGGAAATGTCAGCACAAGAGAAGATCATTGATGATGCAGTTAAGTCTGTCGGTCAGAAATATCAAAGAAAAAGAAACACGAACAAATAACTGCAAAGAAATGGTCAGAGAGTAAACGAGAGAATCACCTTGGTTCTCATTTTTCTCTCTTCCTCATGAACATTTTTACAAGTACTTTTGCCCTCCGTAACCGGTTCACAATGGTAACGGAGGGCTTTCCTTCATTTTTGTTTAACTTAAATAGAGATTTTAATGGGCAGACGTAAGACTTCAATATCAGACAGTACTCTGGAAATGATTGTTTCCATAGACCAACGTCTAACCGAACTTATTGCCAGTGACATACCCAAGCGACTTCATTGTATTGAAGAAAAGCTGGATTATATCAATCCAAGATTGCTTACAATTGAGCATGTTGACAGGTTCTACAGTGAGGTAAAGACCGTTTTATCAGTTGCTGAAGCATGCGAGTATATGGGAATTACAGAATCTCACATGTATAAACTTACCAGCGGAGGAAAGATACCTCACTATAAGCCAACAGGCAAGCTTATATACTTCAGTAGAAGCGAACTTGACGATTGGTTGTTACATAATAGAGTGTTTAACGAAATAGACCAAGACAATGAGCAAAACAGATGCAATGACCAAGAATCCGAATGAAAATGTTCAGATTATGAGTTTACTTGATAGGCTCGAACAAGCCAAAAGTATTCTCGATCAAACTGCTGAGATAGAAGAAGCTGTTAACAAGCTTAACAATCTTGAATATTTCCTCAGAAGGTTTGGAACTCTTAAAGAGCTTACATCCCACTTGCTTTTCATAGAAAGGAAGATGTACATCTTGAAGGAATACCTCTCTGTTAATGAGGCAGCAGACTATCTTGGGCTGTCATCAAGCCTTGTATATAAGTTGACGAGTAAACACGAATTACCTATATACAAGCCCAATGGAAAAACTGTATTTATCCGAAGGGATGACCTTAACAGGTGGATAGCTAAGCATAAAGTACTATCTGACGAAGAGATAGAAGAATATGCTGCCACCCATATGGATAAAGTATTAAAAGGATTGTACACTAAAAACAAATAAAGATGATGGACATAACAACATTAGGCAATCAGAGAATTGACCAGAAGACATTTGAACAACTATTAAAGCACATTAAGCTGAAGGTTACTGAGGAATACTCCTTTCCCCCAGAAATCATCACATGCGGAGGAGCAACTATAGCAACTCTGGGCAACTTCAGTGCTTCGGTCGGCAAGCCAAAGAGTAAGAAGACGTTCAATGTCTCTGCTATTGTCGCTGCTGCCATATCAGGAAAAGAGATTCTTGGATATAAAGCTCACTTGCCTGAAGACAAGAAAAAGATTCTTTATATTGATACGGAACAGAGCAAGTATCATTGTCATAAGGTCCTGGAGCGAATACTGAAGCTGGCCGACCTCCCATTGAACAAGGAAAGCGGACTCATCGACTTCTTTGTTTTGCGTGAGTACACTCCAGAACAGAGACGAGACATCATCTCTCTGGCATTACGTGGTGATTCACGATATGGTTTGGTTGTCATCGATGGTGTCCGTGACCTGCTCAGGGACATTAACAATCCAAGTGAGGCTCTTGACATTATCAATGATTTGATGCGATGGTCAAGTTTCTATGACCTTCACATTCACACAGTGCTTCACTTGAACAAAGGCGATGACAACACTCGTGGACATATCGGTTCCGAATTGAACAACAAGGCAGAAACTGTTCTTCAAATAACCAAGAATATTGATGACAGCAACATGAGCGAGGTGAAAGCCATGTTCATTAGAGACAAGGAATTTGCCCCTTTTGCGTTTCGCATCGACAACAACGGTCTTCCAGACTATGTGGAAGGCTACAAGGCTGAACTTGCCAGGCGTGACAAGAAGATGCACTTCTCCAGATTAACGGAAGAGCAGCATCGAGAGGCTATTGAAAGCGTTGTTGGCGATAATGCTCCACTGGGTTATTCAAAGATGATTAACCTCCTGATGGATGGTTATTCTAACATTGGTTATTCACGAGGTCGAAACACCATCATCAGCTTGCTCCGATACCTGATTGAGATGGGACTGATACTGAAGACTGATAAGGCTTACCAGTATGTCCCACAGAAACAGGAATCGGGAAAACAGTCAGAAGATACTGATGAGGACGGTTTAGTTTAGTTTGGATGTTTATATATATGTACTGGCATACTTACGATGTAAACTATGAACATATCACAAGCCAAACTCATCAATTTAGTGGACTTTCTTGAACAGGAAGGACACAAGGCAGTAAAGCAGAGGGGACATATTTATTGGTACAACTCCCCAATCCGTAGTGAGAGCTCACCTTCTTTCAAGGTTGACTCCAGCCGAAATGAATGGTATGACTATGGTTTAGGGGAAGGTGGTGACATCCTCGACTTAATAAAAGGGCTATACAATGTGAAGACCACCAGTGAAGCCCTTACCATACTCGCGCCTAAAAGCAATTCATTCATTAACGCTATCTATCATCGGAAAGATGCCCCACCAAAAAGGCAGGAGTCCGGGCAGATGCATAATGTAGCGTACCATCCTCTTACACATCAAGCTCTGTTATCGTATATGCTGAAGCGGAAGATTGATGTGAATCTAAGCCGTGTGTATTGTTGTGAAGTCCATTATGACCTTCGCAACAAGCACTATTTCGGTATCGCTTTTCGTAATAGAATTGGAGGGTACGAAATCAGAAACCAATATTATAAAGGATGTATAGGGCATAAAGATATAACTCTTATTCGGAAGAGTAACGAGGAGATCCAGGAGCATATCATAATATTCGAGGGATTTATGGATTTCCTTTCATACATGATGCTCTCCGACATAAAGAGCAGCCGTATTTGCTTGCCATATCAATGTGATTATATGATATTGAACTCCATCAACTGCCTTGATAAGGCTATGAGTGTGCTTTCTTCATATAAATATGTACACTCCTATCTCGACAATGACGATGGTGGCAAGCGTACATTTCTGTCTATGAAAGAAACTCTTGGTGATATTGTGATTGACGAGACGCACAGATTCAATCCTTATAATGATTTGAATGACTATCTCGTAAAACAGCCTAATTCCGAACTGTAGCCATCTTGTGCTGCCATGTATTTAAGGAGTCTCAACCGAGGCTCCTTTTTTGTTTATATACATTTTCGAGTATGATATTTTCTGCAATATTATACTCAAAACTAAACTCCTGTTAATATTCGATTGTAATTCAAATTTTCTTCATTTTATATTGATTTATCTATGTTCCTTTGCACTCGCAAATTTTAAGTCGAACCAAAAATTCAAGTATCAAAATGAGTGCATTTGCCATATTCGTATTAGTTCTGACAGTCATCTATGTCATCTACTATTCCGCAATCATCATGCAAGATTTGTACGCGAAGAAAGATGCTCCCAAGACAGAAGAGGAAGACTTTGATGTCAGTCAGATGCAGAATCAGGAAGAACCTATTAGCATTACTGAAGATGCTAACGGATTCCATCTTAATGGTGATACCACTGAAGAACAGGAAGAACCATCGTCCGTCACTTGGATTGAAAATGATGACGATGCAAACAAGTACCAGGAAAAGATTAAGAAGGAACATACCAGTGTCGAGGAAGAATGCCAACGTTTGCAGGATTCCATGGAAGACGTGGATGTTGACAGCACAGGTGAAACTGAGGCTGATGTCATGGTGAACATGCTGCTTAACCAGAAGCCTGGTGGTCCGAAAATCTTCTATTCAAGGGATAACGTATGAAAACAGGTTTGGGTGTAACACATAAGATTGTCGGTTTTTGTTCGGCTGGCATCCTGCTCTTCCAGCCAATGTTAGCATCTGCCAAATGCGGAGGTGTTGACTATAGCTGGGGAGCGGATGCTTTGGCGAATGCGCATGACTATACAGTTACAATGATGCTGTATGTGGTCTATCTCTCCTATGCCATCGCTGCTATCGTTGCCATCATTGGTGCATTGCAGATTTATTTCAAGATGACAACTGGAGAAGGTGACATCACTAAGAGCATTATGATGCTCGTCGGAGCTTGCCTGTTCATGATTGGAGCATTCATCTTATTCCCAGCCTTCTTCGGATATAACATCATTTAGGATAACGAACACGATAACAAACAGGATAACAAATAAACAGGATAACGAAAAATCTCAAATGGCCAAGAGAGAAGAATCGTGTGAATAGTAATTAACAAAATCTGTAAAACGTAAGAAAGAAATGAAGAAAATTAAAAAGTTTGCTAAGAATCTCTTCAGTGCCAATCGCATGAAGATGCTCGCCATGATGCTTCTTTGCGGTACTGCCGTAACCTTTGCGCAGAACGCAGCTGGTGACTACACCGCAGGAACCAATGCTCTCTCCACCGTCACGGAGGAGATTGCGAAGTATGTTCCTTATGTAGTGAAGCTGTGCTATGCCATCGCCGGTGTAGTTGCCGTTGTCGGTGCGATCTCCGTGTACATCGCCATGAACAACGAGGAGCAGGACGTCAAGAAGAAGATTATGATGGTTGTCGGTGCTTGCATCTTCCTCGTTGCAGCTGCACAGGCTCTGCCTCTCTTCTTCGGTCTCTAAACCAGATTCAAGCGTAGATACACACTATGGCAGCAGGAACAGAACACAACGAATATGTCAGTTACCCAATGTTCAAGGGACTTCAGAAGCCTCTGGAGTTCATGGGCATCCAAGGGCGTTACATCACATGGGCAGCTTGCGCTGTTGGCGGTGCCATTCTTGGCTTCATCATTGCCTACTGCATCTTTGGATTTGTTGTTGGTCTGATTGTTCTTGCTGTTTCTCTCTGCACTGGTGCCGGACTTATCTTCTTCAAACAGAAGAAAGGTCTGCACACAAAGAAAGAAGACCACGGTGTGTTTATCTACGCTTGTTCACGAAGAATGTAATTTTCATCGAGTGTAGTTAATGAGCAAGTGTATTGAAATCTGAATAAATGTAATCGGTAGGCTCGCCCCTTCGACAGGGTGAGTCTGCCTTAATTTGGAGATAAGAATGATTCTATATGTCATCATAGCATTTACCGCGATACTCATAGGCATGGTCATTTCTGTCTATGCCTTTGGAACTGGCGGTAAGCGCAAGAAGATATTCCAGGACATCTACTTCTCCATCGAGGATGTAGATGGTATTGGTGTTCTCTACACGAAGACTGGTGAATATTCGGCTATAATCAAGATTGAGAATCCCGTTCAAAAGTACTCAGCCAATATTGACAGCTACTATGAGTTCACTCATTTGCTTACGGCTATTGCACAGACGCTTGGAGAAGGTTATGCCATCCACAAGCAGGATGTGTTTGTCAGGAAGCAGTTCAAGGATGAGACCTCAGATAATCATGAGTTTCTTTCTGAAAGCTATTTCCGATACTTTACTGGCCGTACCTATACAGACAGCCAGACTTATCTGATTATCACTCAGGAGAACAAAAAGAGCCGTCTATTGTCCTTTGACAGCAAGAAATGGCGAGATTTCCTTGTAAAGATTCGCAAGGTTAAAGACCTCCTGAAGGACAGCGGTGTAGATTCCACCTATTTGGGTGGTGAAGAAGCGCGTCTTTATGTTGACCGCTATTTCTCTATGAACTTTAACGACAAGATTGTGTCGATGACCAACTTCAAGGTCGATGACGAGACCATTTCCATGGGCGATCGTCGATGCAAGGTGTATAGCCTTGTTGACGTGGACTGCATCAACATCCCTTCGATTGTCAGGCCGTTCACCAATATTGAAGTGAATAACGTTGCTATGCCTGTCGATCTTGTGTCTTTGGTTGACAGCATCCCTTCAGCAGACGTGGTTGTCTATAACCAGATGTTCTTCATGCCAAATCAAAAACGTGAACTGGCATTGTTGGACAAAAAGAAGAACCGCCATTCCAGTATGCCCAATCCAAGTAATCTGATTGCTGTTGAGGACATCAAGAAGGTTCAGGATGTTATAGCCAGAGAGAACAAACAGCTTGTATATACCCATTTCAATTTGATTGTAGGTGTTCCCAAGGATGCCGACATTCAAAAATGTACGAACCATCTGGAGAATGCTTTTGGTCGCCTTGGCATTCATATCAGCAAACGAGCCTATAACCAGTTGGAGCTGTTCGTTAACTCCTTCCCCGGCAACTGTTATGGAATGAACCAGGACTATGACCGTTTCCTCACTTTGAGCGATGCTGCTGCTTGTTTGATGTACAAGGAGCATATTCAGCACAGTGAGGACACACCTCTTAAAATATACTATACGGACAGGCAAGGTGTGCCAGTAGCCATTGACATCAGCGGCAAGGAAGGCAAAAACAAGATTACGGATAACTCAAACTTTTTCTGCCTTGGCCCTTCTGGTAGCGGTAAGTCGTTCCACATGAATAGCGTAGTCCGTCAGATGTGGGAACAGAATACCGATGTTGTCATGGTCGATACAGGTAACTCTTACGAGGGCCTATGTGAATATGTTGGCGGTAAGTATATCAGCTATACCGAAGAACATCCCATCACCATGAACCCATTCCGCATCAAGCGTGAGGAGTTGAACGTGGAAAAGACAGGTTTCCTGAAAAACCTTATCATGCTGATATGGAAAGGTACGCAAGGAACTGTCACTAAGACGGAGGAAAGACTTATTGAACAAGTCATCACAGAATACTATGATGTCTATTTCAACGGCTTCAATGGCTTTACTCCACCCCAACGTGAAGACTTACGGAAAGGGTTGCTCATTGATGACCGAAACAAGAATGTCAATAGTAGGGAAACAGAAAATGAGCGTATGGCACGTATCGAGGCACAGATTGACGAGATAGAAAGTCGCAGGAAACAACTTCCTGTAACCGAACTGTCATTCAATTCCTTCTATGAGTTCAGTGTGCAGCGTATTCCCGACATCTGTCAGGAAAACCAGATTCAGGGCATCGACATCAGTACCTATCGCTATATGATGAAGGACTTCTATCGAGGTGGCAATCACGATAAGACCCTGAATGAAGACCTGGATTCCACACTGTTTGATGAGACATTCATTGTCTTTGAGATTGACTCCATCAAGGATGA